>Ga0209570_1000325_pt1 | contig 73158 bp, 51 predicted proteins | sample EBPBio172007_DNA_FD_185861 | JGI IMG/M metagenome (GOLD analysis project Ga0209570, IMG submission 185861) | Wastewater treatment Type I Accumulibacter community from EBPR Bioreactor in Madison, WI, USA - Reactor 1_9/17/2007_ DNA (SPAdes)... | ecosystem: Engineered > Bioreactor > EBPR >... | reverse complement strand
CCGGTGTTGGTTTTGTTTCAATAACCACTCAGGATAAAGCCTACAGAGGGACAACCAAACTTGACTTCTCATCCAATTGGGATTCGCAGTTGGTTACAGGCGGGAACCCCAAGAGAGGTGCCGGTATCTCCGGTGGAGTTTTTGTGCCTAAAAGTGGCAGCTGGGTAAAATATGAAACCACCTGGAAATATAAAACGGTAAGAACATTCGACAAAGTTAGAGTTTTTTACACCGAAGGTTCGGGTTCATTTGATTATGAATTTGACAAAGGTGGTGAACTTTCCGCTCCATTCAAAACCGGAAAAGGCGTAAATGTAACAGACATTACCTATAAAGGTTCAAAATCATTCAAATTGACAGCTACAAAAGACAATCAGGCTGCTTTGTATGGTGTAAGTCTTGAATCCGGTAATGGCGTTTATGTTGACAATTTTCCTCTTAGAGGGGATGATGGTTCAGCATTAAAAAGAGTTCCAAAAGGCAATCTGAGCGATTTTCATAAACTTTTGGGTTATGATCTCGTTGTCTTAAGTTTTGGTTTAAATTCAGTTGACAAGGTTAAAGATACCAAAGCATATGAAAGAGAATTCGCTGCAACAGTGAATCATATCAAAAGTGCCATGCCGGGAGTGCCCATCATAATTGTTGGAGTTGGCGACAAAGGTAAAAAAGTTGGTTCCAAGTTCGAAACCAATTCAATGGTTCCAAAACTTATTGAAGTCCAAAAAAATGTTGCAAAAAGTACAGGTGTTGCTTTTTGGAACCTGTTTGATGCAATGGGCGGAAATGGTTCCATGGAAAAATGGTCAAAAGATAAACTTGCAACGGCAGATATGACACACCTTAGTGCAGAAGGATACAAAAAAGTTGCACGGATGTTCTTTGATGCATTGATGGACTATTACAGTAAAAATTAACGCGGAAAAAATAATTGAAACATTTTAATAATGTTTGGGAACGCTGGGAGGATAACTCCCGGCGTTTTCCCAATAAAGACGCTATTGTCCACTGGAAAGCCGGTGAGGAACCATTTAGATGGTCTTTTCAAAGTTTGTTGGATACAGCCAACAAATTTTCTGTTTTATTAAAGGAGAAGGGGATTAAACGGGATGAAGTCTGTGCGATAATTATTCGGCACAATCCTTTGTTTTTCCCTCTTTATCTTGGAGTTGCAGGATTGGGAGCCATTCCCGCAGTTCTTGCATATCCCAACCCCCGCCTTCACCCCGATAAATTTAAGTCAGGCGTTGAAGGAATGTCGCAGAGATCAGGGCTTGATTGGATATTCACCGAAAGTGATCTTGAACCTGTAATTGCTCCTCTTGTAAGTCATGAGGGATCAACAATTAAGGGACTTCACTTCCCATTGGAATGGGACAGAGATTTTAGCCTCACAAGCAATATGATTGAAGAACTTCAATCGATCAGATCTTCCACAAGTGAACGCGATCCGTTCCTTCTGCAACATTCATCAGGTACAACCGGTCTCCAAAAACCCGTACTCCTCTCACAAAGAGCAGTGCTCGATCATGTTGACAACTATGCCGAATCGATAAAACTTACTGAAGATGACAAAATTGTAAGTTGGTTGCCTCTTTATCATGATATGGGCTTAATAGCTGCGTTTCATCTACCTCTGGCATTTGGTATCACTTCGATCCAGGTTGATCCATTTGAATGGGTTTTGGCACCTTCACTTCTTTTTGAAGCTTTGGCAGCAGAAAAAGGGTCGGTTACCTGGTTACCAAACTTTGCATACAGTTTTATGGCTGACAGAATCGAAGATGATGAGATGGAGAATGTTTCTCTCGAGACGCTTCGTTTGGTGATTAACTGTAGTGAACCTGTCAGAAATGAAAGCCACAAGAAATTTACAACCGCATTTGAGAGATATGGATTTAATCCACTTGCCCTCTCAGCTTCTTATGCAATGGCAGAAACAACTTTTGCAGCAACCCAAACAACCCCCGGGCAACCCATTGTAACAATCGAAGTTGACAGAGAAAGCCTTGCTCAAGGTCAGGTTGTTCCACCAATTCCGGGAAAAACCAGTCGGATTTGTGTCTCCTCCGGGCGGGCAATAGATGGTTGTAATGTAAAAATTGTTGATGAAAGTGGTAATACTGTTGAGGAAAATGGAGTAGGCGAGATAATAATCTATTCAGTGTCAATGTTTGACGGCTACAGAAATTATCCTGAGAAAACAGTTGAAGTGTTAAAAGATGGCTGGTATTTCAGCGGTGACTATGGATTTAAAAAAGATGGTGAACTTTTTGTAATTGGTAGAAAAAAAGACATTATTATCGTCGCAGGGAAGAATATCTATCCTGAAGATGTTGAAGATGCCATCGGTACAGTAAAAGATTTAATCCCCGGAAGAGTAATCTCTTTTGGTGAGGAAAATAATGAGCTCGGTACCGAGGAAATAAGTGTTGTGGCAGAGACATCAATCACCGATGATGTTGAAAAGAGAAAACTTATTCAGCGTGTAAAAGAGAAAGGCAACTCTGTTGACCTTACCATCTCGAATGTTTATCTGGTACCTCCCCGTTGGCTCATAAAGAGTTCGGCAGGAAAACCGAGCAGAAAGGCAAACAAAGAGAGAATCGCTGAAATGAAAGAATTAAACAAACATTGAAAGTAGAATAAAATGATTTCGGAAAGACTTAAAAATACAATCCTGAAACAGCTTGAACTTGAAGATTATGAGATTCTTGAAGAGACAAAAGCAAACACGATACCCGGGTGGGATTCACTCAGTCATGCCAATGTTATTCTGACGATCGAGAAAGAATACAACATCAGGTTGAAGCATATTGAAGTTCTCAAATGTAAAAATCTTGGTGATTTACAGAGGCTTGTGGATTCAAAACTTTCATAACAGGTAATTAATTGAACTTTAATATCGACTTTTCCAAACTCCTTGGACTGTTTGCCTACAATCCGGATAGTCCTCTTCAGTTTGGTACGCTCACTTTTTTGTTCATCCTTGCAGGTGGACTGTTAATCTACCATATTCTCTATCCCAATCAGAAATTAAGGGCATGGTTCCTCCTGCTCTTTTCTCTGTTTATATACTACAAGATAGGTGGATTATTCCTTATCCTTCTACTTGGAGTTGGCGTTGTGAACTATGGTTTTGGATATCTGCTATTTAAGACATCTGATATTGATAAACGACGCTATCTGCTTTGGTTGATGGTAGTTATCAACATCGGGTTGCTTGGTTACTTTAAATACACCAATTTTGTTCTCGAATCAATTTCAGGATTTAGCGGGGGAGAATTCACTCCTCTTGACATCATCCTTCCAATCGGTATCTCATTCTACATTTTTAAGGTGCTAAGTTATTTATTTGACATCTATTACGAGAAGTTTGAAGAGTTGCCTGCATTGGATGATTTTATGCTTTATGTTACCTTCTTTGGTAATGTTCAGGCAGGTCCAATTGACAGAGCTGACGAATTTATACCGCAGTCAAAAGTAAACCTGCTCACTTCGGAAGAAGGGAGACCGGTAATCGGACTCGCAGTATTTTACCTTATATCGGGTGTAATTAAAAAATTGATCATTTCAGATTACATTTCTCTGAATTTTATCAATCGTGTATTCGAAGACCCTTTAAGGTTCACAGGTACCGAGAATCTTCTGGCGATCTATGGGTATTCCATTCAGATTTACTTCGACTTTTCAGGTTACTCTGATATGGCTGTGGGGATTGCACTCCTCTTTGGATACAAAATAATTGACAACTTTAATTCGCCTTACAAAGCTACCAGTGTTGCCGATTTTTGGCGGAAGTGGCATATATCACTTTCTCGCTGGCTGCTCGATTATCTTTTTAGCCCGTTACAGATGGGGTTGAGAGGATTAAAAGAGTATGGAAATGCGATTGCGCTCATAGTTACATTCACACTTTGTGGACTGTGGCACGGGGCAACCTGGGGTTTTATAATCTGGGGTGCAATTCACGGCGTTATTATGGGTGTTTCAGTTCTAAGCAGAAAACTTCGTAAAAAGGGATTGTCTGCCGTTGGTTTGAAGGAAAGTAAGGGGCTCAATTTTGTAAGGGGATTCATCACTTTTAATATCATTACTTTAACCTGGATATTCTTCAGAGTTGATACACTTGAAAAAATTCCCATGATTTATACTCAAGTAACAGAAAACCTTCATCCCGGAGTGTTTTCGCAATTTTACGGTGGTTTTCCGGGAGTTACAATTCTGGCGTTTCTGGGAGTAATGATTATATTTTTCCCTGAAAAAATGAAAAACAGAATTAAAGAAAGCCTGATGAAATCACCTGTGTGGGCATTGGGAATTCTGCTTGGTTTGTTTTTATATCTGGCATCCCAGATCATGATGGCTGAGATGGCACCACCAATTTATTTTGATTTTTAGGAATTATTAGAAAAATATGTTTAGAAATATTGCATTAACAATTTTGTTATTAACATTCGGTTTTAAGATGTCAGCACAAGTAATTGGTCTCTCCCAAATGGATGGAGCCTACATGGCAGTGAAAAGTAAATATGCTCCCGATAAAAGGACGGCAATTCTCGATCTTAAATTTGATGTTCCTTCTCCCGATATACTTGTAATAACAGGCGAAACCACTGTTCCCGAAGCAATGGATGAACTGAAAACGATGTTATATAACTATACAATCAAAGATCAGGTCGTTCGGCTTCCTTTAAAATCATTAAACGGTTTGGAGCATGCGGTTATCACTCTTTCTGTGGGTAACATAAGACAAAAACCGGACCATTCAGCGGAATTAGTAACACAATCGTTACTTGGTACCACGGTGAAGGTTTTAAAAGATGCCGAGGATGACTGGTTCCTGATACAAACTCCGGATAATTATATCGGCTGGATCGATGGGGCAGGGATTGAACTTATGACCACCGATCAGTTTAGCAAATGGATGGCGGCTGACAAGATAATATATTCGGATGTTTATGGTTTGGTCTATTCATCGGCAAAATTGGATGAAGGCACAATATCTGATATAACAGCCGGTGGAATTTTGTTGCTTCGTGATGCAGGAAAAAAAACATTTACCGTTGAATTTCCTGATGGAAGAAAAGGGTATATTCCTGCTAAATCTGCAAAGCCTCTAAAGAAATGGGTAAAAAACTTAAAACCTGATCCAAATGAAATTATCAAAACTGCCAAAAAGTTTATGGGTGTGCCTTATCTTTGGGGAGGGACATCACCAAAAGGGATGGATTGCAGCGGATTTACAAAAACAGTCTATTTTTTGAATGGTGTTCAGTTGGCAAGAGATGCCTCACAACAGGTTTTGTATGGGGAAGAGGTTGACATTTCAGGTGGTTACGACAAATTGAAAAGAGGGGATCTCGTGTTTTTTGGACCCGAACCACCGGCAGGCAAAGACCAAAGAATTACACATGTGGGGATATATATTGGCAATAAAGAGTTTATTCACGCTGCCGGTATGGTAAAAATCAACAGTTTTGATCCCAAAAGCCCAATATTTAGTGAATATCGGACTTCAATGTTAGTGAAGGCAAGAAGGATTTTAACCAGCCTCGACACACCGGGAATTATAAAACTCAATCAGAAAATATTTTTCAAATGAGGAATTGATGGATTCGCGCAGAAATTTTCTTAAAAAAGCCTCACTCCTTGCCGGAGCTGCTGTTGTTTCGGGTAATGCCGGTTCAATTTCAAAATTTGCGGTAAATAGAATGAATACTGAAAAATTAAAATTAAGTTTCAGACCTTATACTCTCGAACTTAAACATGTTTTTACATTAGCAAACAGTTCAAGAACAACCACACCTGTGATGCTCACTGAAATACAATATGGTGATCTGGTTGGTTACGGTGAAGCATCAATGCCACCCTATTTAGGGGAGAGTCACGAAACTGCCTCAACTTTTCTTGCAAAAGTGGACTTGAGTCAATTTAATGATCCCTTTAAATTGGAAGAAATCATTGACTATATCGACACAATTGATGCAGGTAATTATGCCGCAAAGGCTTCTGTCGATATTGCTGTCCATGATCTCGTCGGGAAACTTATCGGGCAGCCGTGGTATAAAATATGGGGATATGACAGCGAAAAAACACCTTTTACAAGTTTTACGATAGGGATTGATACTCCTGATGTGGTTAAAACAAAAGTGAAAGAAGCAGCTGAATATAAAATTTTAAAAGTGAAACTTGGAAGAGACACAGACAAGGAAATGATTGAGACTATACGGTCTGTAACCGATGTTCCTATATGTGTAGATGTTAATCAAGGCTGGAAAGACAAACATTTTGCCCTCGACATGATCCACTGGTTAAAGGAAAAGGGGATTGTGTTTATTGAGCAGCCAATGGACAAAACAAAACTTGACGACAATGCCTGGCTTACTCAAAACAGCCCGTTACCAACAATTGGTGATGAAGCCGTTCAAGGTCTAAAGGATGTGATAAAAGCTCATGGTATCTATTCCGGTATTAATATCAAATTGATGAAGTGTGGCGGGATGCGGAACGCCAACAAGATGATAGCACTTGCTGACAGTCTTGGATTAAAGGTAATGGTTGGTTGTATGACAGAGACATCTTGTGCTATTTCGGCAGCTGCTCATTTAACTCCTAAAGCACTTTGGGCAGATCTTGATGGTGCTCTTTTGATCAGTAACGATCTCTACAATGGTACCAAAATTGTTGATGGTAAAGTTTCCATTTCCCGGCTCCCCGGAATTGGGATAGAAAAAATTTAAAAACGGAGAAAAATAAATTATGACGCGATATTCAATTATTAAATTGGTTCTGATAGTACTTATTATGACTACAACAGATATTTCAGCAGGCGGTGTTTTTCCATATAAAGTTCACCGGGTAAATCTAAATAATGGTTTTAAGGCATTGTTAATTCCGATGCCGGGAAGTGGACTTGTTTCATATTATACCGTTGTGAGAACAGGAAGCCGTGACGAGTGGGAACCCGGTAAGAGTGGATTTGCTCACTTTTTTGAACACATGATGTTCAGGGGCACAAACAAATATCCCCTTTATGATTCAGTAACTACCACAATTGGTGCTGATGCAAATGCATACACCGATGATGATCTTACCGTTTATCATCTGAATTTTGCTGCCGAAGATCTTGATAAAGTAATGGACCTGGAATCAGACAGATTTAGAAACCTTAACTATCCCAAAGATCAGTTTATGACCGAATCGGGAGCGGTTTATGGTGAATATCGAAAAAGTGTTACAAATCCGTTTTCTGTTTTATTCGAAAAATTTCAGGATATGGCGTTTGACAAACACACTTACAAGCACACTACCATTGGTTTTGAAGCTGATATAAAAGATATGCCAAATCAATATGAATACAGTCTTTCGTTCTACAATCGTTATTACCGTCCTGAAAATTGTGTGTTGGTAATAGCAGGTGATTTTGATCCCGAAAAAGTAAGTAAAATGGTTGAAGATTATTATTCACCATGGAAACCGGGGTATGTTTCTCCTAAAATAGAACCTGAGCCAAAACAGACTGCTCCACGAGAAGCAAAAATTAAATATGACGGCAAAACCCTTCCTTTAGTGGCAATTGGTTATAAATACGATGCTTTTAATGTTTACAATAAAGATTTTATGGCGATGTTACCCTTTGCAGACCTTGCATTTGGTGAAACAAGTGAATTATATAAAAAATTAGTATTGGATGAGCAGAAGGTTCAGTTTGTCTCCGCCGGAGCTCAGACAAAACGCGATCCATTCCCTTTCATGATCTATTCAAGAGTGAAAGCTGAAAGCGATATGGATTATGTAATTTCCGAAATAGAAAAAACCATTGAACATTTCAAAAACAATCTTGTGTCAAAAGAACAATTGGACAATTTGAAGAAGAGAATGAAATATCAATTTCTGATGGGGCTCGACAGTCCTGAATCTGTAGCGTCTGTGTTACCAATGTTTATTACTCTAACGGGTGATATTGAGGTGCTTGATGAATATTTTATCCAAATGATGGATATAACCCCTGAAGATATTCAGAGAGCGGTTAAAAAATATTTTGTTAAAGAGAGCAGAAACCAAGTAATTTTGACAGGAAACTAAGATGTTTACAAGAAATATTAAATTTTTAAGCCTTTTATTGACAATAGTAATTATGAGCAACCTTTCTGCAATCGACAAAGACAGATTATTCCTTCTGAAAACTGAAGAACCGGTAATTGTATTTAAGGTTTGGTTTAATGCCGGATCAAAAGATGACCCAAAAGGTAAAGAGGGTCTTGCCGCCTTGACAGCAGCTCTTCTAAACGAAGGGGGAACCAAAAATTTCACTTACTCGCAGATTCTTGAAAAACTTTATCCACTTGCAGCCGGTTATTATGCGTCGGTTTCAAAAGAAAATTGTGTTTACAGTGGATCAGTTCATAGTGATAATCTGAATGAATATCTTCCCCTTTTTATCGGGCAGTTACACGATCCCGGCTTTAGAGAAGAAGATTTTAACAGAGTAAAAGAAGAGGCAATAAGTTATCTCTCAACCTCACTTCGTTATTCGAGTGATGAAGAACTTGGAAAAGCTGTTTTATATAACGAGATATATAAAAATACACCTTACGGACATTTATCAACCGGCACTATCAGCAGTCTTAAGAGTATTACGCTTGACGATGTAAAACAATTTTACAAAAAATATTTTAATAAAAGTAATTTTGCTCTCGCAATCGGTGGGGGATTCGACGAAAATCTTGTAAGCAAGGTTTGGGACGAACTTGAGAAACTGCCTGAAGGAGACTTGAACAAGGGAATGGATATTCTTCCTGCTGCAATTAACGGGCTGAATGTTGTGATTGTTGAGAAAAAAACAAACGCAACAGCGATCTCAATGGGTTATCCCATCGATATCTTAAGGAATAACCCTGAGTGGTATCCCTTGGCACTCGCAAACTCATGGCTTGGTGAGCACAGAAATTCAAGCTCACATCTTTATCAGGTAATTAGAGAAGCAAGAGGACTTAACTATGGCGATTACAGCTATATCGAATATTATCCAAATGGAGGCAGACTCTCTAAACCACCCGTGAATGTGCCATTAAAAAAACATCTGTTCGAGATTTGGATCAGACCGGTTCCCAACGAAACAAAACATTTTGCATTAAGAGCCGCTCTTCGTGAGCTTCACTTGCTTGTTGATGAAGGTATCTCCAACGATGGTTTTTCGATGACCCGTGATTTTCTCAAAAAATATGTACTTCACTATGCCCCGAACACAGAGATGAGACTCGGTTATGCAATTGATGACAGGTATTATGGTGTGGAAGCTCCCGGACATCTGCAAAAATTTAGAGAGAGTATGACATCCGTTACCCGGGATCAAGTGAATAGTGCCATAAAAAAATACTTTTCACCCGAGAATATGGTAATCGTGTTTATCACAGAGAATGCAGAAGCTCTTAAATCAGCTTTAGTGAATAATACACCATCACCAATTCAATACCAGACTCCCAAACCCGAGAGTGTTTTGCAGGAGGACAAATTGATCTCTTCATTTAAACTCAACATAAAACCAGAGAATGTTAAGATCATAAAAGTTGAGGAGTTATTCAATTAGCACTTTGAATTGCAAAAATATTTGAACATATTATATGTTAATCATTTTAAATTGAGTGAAAATGTTTAAACAGACAGTATTTGTCGCCGGACTTGCATTACTTTTTTCGTCTTGTTTTTTCTCTTCGTCCAACAAGGCAGAGGACAACATCAAGTTGATCCCTGTTGTTACCGATGAACGAGGGGAAGAAATTGCCGAATCATTTATACGCGTTAATCAGGTCGGCTTCAAGCGAAATGAGTTAAAAACTGCTGTCGTTTTAAGTAAAACTGATTTTGGAAACAAAAAATACAACATAAAGGATATCAAAACCGGAAAAGTTGTTTTTACCGATAACATTCCTCCAAGTATTGGGGGGTGGGGTGGTTACAATTTTTGTCATGTGATCGACTTCACCGGTTTAACTTCCGATGGAACCTTTGTCGTTGAAAGTGGTGAAGCCCGGTCTAATAATTTTAGAGTCGGAGAAAATCTCTACTCAAAAGTTGTTGATTCGTTATTGCTATTTTTTAAGGTACAGAGGTGTGGCCCCACAAATCCGCATTTACATCAGGTGTGTCATCTGTTTGATTCGCCAAATGTTGTCGGTGATCCGGCAGCCGGAAAAGTGGATGTTACGGGTGGCTGGCATGACGCAGGAGATTTCACCAAGTTTTTGAACACAACGGCATTTTCGACCTATATGTTGTTGTTTGCTTATGAATTTAACCCTAAAAAAGTGGAATTTGACAAAAATGGAGATGGAGCACCGGATATTCTTGAAGAAGCAAGAGTGGGGCTTGATCTACTTTTGAGAATGAATTATAAGCCCGGAAAACTTGTGATTCAAGTTCAAGACAGGCGAGACCAAACTGTTGGGTGGAGAATGCCTGAAAATGATACACTCCGTTTTGACAGACCTGCTTTTGCCGGGATGGGTAAAAATTTGATAGGAATCTACACAGCCGCACTTGCAATGGGTTCAAGAATCTGGAAAAATCGTTTTTCTGACACAGAATTCTCGACTAAACTTTTGAATGCAGCCAATAACATTTTTGCACTCAGGAAAACCGCCCCTGATCTTGATCAAAATCCAATTGGACTTTATCAGGATTCCAAATATGAAGGTAAACTTGCCTTGGGCTCTCTTGAGATGTATCTTGCTACAAATAATGGGCAGTATCTCTCTGAAGCAATAAGTCTTGCAAAAAAAGCTGATTCTGATTATTGGTGGAGTTGGGGCAATATTAATTCACTCGCTCACTACAGAATTGCCAAGTATTCAAACGAGATGAAACAGTATCTTGAAAATAACCTTGCCGCCTTTAATGATTCGAGAAAGAAAAACATATTTGGTGAGGGGACAGCATTCACCTGGGGTACAACGAATACTTTTCTTGGTATTGCACTGCAGGCAATTCTTTTCCGGGATTTAACAAAGAGTAACATTTATGATTCTGTAGCTGTTTTTCAGAGAGATTATATTCTCGGAAAAAATCCCTGGGGAATTTCCTTTATCTATAATATAGGAAGCAGATTTACAAAACATTTTCATTCACAGGTGGGCTATTTTAACGGTGGATACCTGCCGGGTGCTGTTGCCGCAGGGCCCGCTCCGGCTGAAATGTTAAAAGGTTACAATATTCAGCGGACAAATTTTTCGTATGATAAATTTAATTCCCCTGAAGTAAAGTATTACGATGATCGTAATGATTATGTTACGAATGAACCAACTATTGTCTCAAATGCGACAGCATTGTTCGTTTTTGCACACTTTTACAAATAAATGTCTCAAAATGGGACAGCTGAATATAATGTCTCATAATGAAACAGTATTAAGGAAAAGTAGATAATATTTATTGAAAAAAGAGCATTAATAGTGTGATTTCACACTTTATATGCTTGGCATGATTATTGCACATTATTCCTACACACAATTAGTAAAGAAGATATGGCAAACGGAAAAATCAATCTAATCAATACCGGAATCAGCATTGTTGACGAGTCTTGGGGTGGTTTTTACAGAGGTGGCACCTATGTATTGATCGGGCCCAGAAAGTCCGGTAGAACCACAATCGGGTTGCAGTATGCGATGGCTGGTATTCAGCAAAAAGAAGTATGTTTATACTTCACGAGCATGCGTCCAAAAGATCTGATGATCCTCGCAGCATCTGTCGATTTTGATTTACAGACACATATGGACAACGGCGAGTTAATCGTCGTAAAAGTTACACCTCCTCTTGATGTATATGAGTCAGGTAATCCTGATAATTATCTCGTTGAATATCTTAATGACATCGTTAATGTTGTTGAACAGTATCAACCGGCAAGACTTGTATTTGATGAACTTACCTATTTTGTAGGTTTTGAGAACATTGGACTGCTTCAGCAGGCATTTTTGCGTACGATCGAGAGTATTGAGGATAAAAATGTAACCAGTCTTTATGTTTTAGGTGAGCCAGCAACACCTTTCGCCCAGAATATTGTTGACAACATTGTGCAATACACAACTGCTATTATCTATCTTCAGAAAGTGGAAGGCGGCAGAGTCCAGGGAGGTAAAGCAACAATTACCCCAAACATTGGGCATACCGAAGGGCAGTTTACAACCGATTTTACATTTGAGCCCTATAAAGGTGTTGTTTTTGCAATAGATAAAAAACCTCAAACTGAGATTTTAGATCCCGGTCAGTCAAACTCATTCCCTATGGGGATGCCGTCATCGACATCTTACCCGGCAGTTCAGCCACCAATGGCAAGTCAAAACAATTTTCAGCAGGTAGCCGGCTCTCCGCCACCAAGATATAAACCTCTTTCAGAGATTGAAGTTGTAAATGCTCCGATGGCACACACAAATCAATACAGTAAAGAAGAGTTTAATTTGATTTTGAATAATCAGGTGGCACTTTATAAGAGTACCGGTCAAGCCTTTACATTAATTGTCTTTAAATTAGACCCTCAAGCTGAGGCTGCCGGAATTATTTCAACAAATCAGTTGAATAATGCCATTAGACTTTCCCTTACACTTAAAGAAAAGGTATGTATAGATGGTTTTACAACGATTGTATTATTGGGAAAATCTGACGAACGGGCTTTGAGTGTGCTCACTTCAAAAATTAGATCGAACCTGCAAAGTAACGATCCTACCTATTTACCGAGAGTTTTAAGTGTTGTTTATGCATTTACTTATGTATCAAATGCCACCACTGAGAACGCTGATGGTATCTTAAGAGAAGTTTTGTAGGATATTCGATGATCAGAGTTAAAGTTTCAGTAATAACGGGACTATTCTTTTTTACATTGTTTTTTAGCAATTACGCTCAAAATTCAGGCGACAAGTACAAAAATGACGCCATAAAGATGATGAGCGGTGGTAAATATGGTGAAGCAATTGATTTGCTAAACAAATATGTAGGAGTTTTTCCGGCGCGTCCTGACGGATATAATCTTCGCGGCAAATGTTACGAGAAGAGAAATCAGCTTGTAAATGCGCAAAATGATTACAGAATTGCTGCCAAACTTGAACCCGGAAACAGAGAATATCAAAACGATTTAAATAGAGTTAACAACCTGTTAAATAATGATCTTAATGCAAAGATCAAGGGTTATCAGCGTGAAATAGCCATTAATCCCAAAAATCCAAAAAATTACCTCGCCATCGCAAACTGTTACAGGTTAATGTTTAACTGGACAGAGAGTGAAATTTGGTATGACAAATATCTTGAACTTGAAGAACCATCTGCTGATGAAGTCATTAGATACACTGAAGTGTTAAGTTATTTGAAAAAATATGCAAAATGTGAACCAATTTTAGACAGATTTGTAAAAAAATACCCAAATGATCACAGACTATGGAGCCGTCACGGCTATATAAAAATGTGGCTTGGGAAGAGTGAGGAAGCAAAAACCTCATTTGAAACAGCTTTAAAACTTCGCCCTTATTTTAAAGAGGCTCAGGATGGTCTCGATCAGGTACTCGGTAAATATTTTACCAATCTTTACAAAGACACCACAGCCACATGGGAGGCAAAAAACCAAAAAGCACCACCTCCGGCTCCTGAATTTGCGATTGATAAATATTACAGGATTCTCAGAAACAATCCTAAAGATGACAAAACCCGCTTTCTGCTTATAGATGAACTGATAAAGTATAGCAGGTGGGAAGAGGCATACCAACAATTGATTATCCTCGAAGAAAAGTATAAAGATGATCCAAAATGGATTGCTCTAAATGACAAAGTTCTTCAGATAAGAGAGCAGAATTATACCAAGAGGATAAACGAGCTGCAAAAACTGCTTGAAAAAAATCCAAATGATGTAAAATCATTAACAGAAATTGTTCAACTTCTTAATAATCTTAAGAGGACAGAAGAAGCATTTACCTTATTAAAAGCTTATTTTGATGCAAATCCTAACTCAGAAGATTGTAAACTAAGGAAAATCTATGCAAGAATAGCATCAGATTTTCAAGACAATTACACAGCCATCGAGCAGCTTGATTTTTGTCTCGCCAAAGATCCTTCCGATCTGGAGTTAAAACTTCAGAGAGGGATTATTTCGGTATGGCTTGGTCAGGATGAAGATCTGGCATATCAATATTTAAGTGATGTTGTTGCGGCAAAACCCAAAGAGGTTACCGCCTTAATCGGTCTCGCATCTTTAGAGATGAAGAAGAATAATTTTGATCAGGCGAGTGCCTTAATTGATTCCGTAAGGGCAATTGATCCAAACCATCCGGAACTTGAAACACTGCTCTCAAACCTTGAGACTTCGAAGTTAAGAGCCGCAGAAGAAGCTTTGTTCCAGAGTCTTGAGGTGGGTCGCGAAAAAATTAGAGCCGGAGACTGTCAGGGAGCCCTTGAGGTTTATGATGATTTTCTAATCAAACATGAGGGCAACAGAACAATTCTCAAAGAATATGCTGATATTAACTCTTGTCTAAAAAACTATGACAAAGCTCTTGCCATTTATGATTCTCTAATTAATCAGGAATATGATTATTTAATTGATCTTGAGAGAGCAAAAGTTTATTTCTCAAAAGGCGATTATCAAAAATCCATTTCGGAATTTGAGAGACTGGTTAAAGAAGACAATGCTGATTTTGCTGCTAAACTTTTCCTTGGTGATGCTTATGCCCAGGTTGAGGATTATGATAAAGCAAGAGATATGTATGATAGTCTTCTTGTGAATAATACAGACACCACACAAATTGCACTGATCAATCAAAGAATCGGCTGGTTGCCACTTGGTGGGGTGGAAGCCCTTCTGGGAGGATTTCCTGCTTATATCCTCTTAAATCCATTCATTTCCTATTTTGGTGATAACACCGATTTTGGTTATTTGACCTATGGTATCAGTTCTGATTTGGGAGTAACCTCCTTCCTCTCTCTGGGACTTCAGGGAAGCATCGGCAAGCTATCATCGCCATATACAACGGTTGATCTGAACACCTGGAAAGGGTCGTTGTATATCAGGCCCTTAAGTCCGTTTTTAATAGGATTAAGTTATGGTGAACAGGCATTCCTTTCACCCAAAAAGACTTATCCCCTTTATGAGGCATTTATAAGAGCCAATGAAGAGAAACATTTTCATGCGCAAGTTACTTACCTTCAACAGGAAGCTGCAACAATGTTATATTCTGCACTCCTTGTTTATCCATTTGGATCATTAAGTGACAGGTTGCGGGTTGAGATGATAAAAGCAGAGGGTTGGTATATTACGAGTGGGAAATACAGGGTTTCCGGTGCCTATACATATCTTATGATTTCGGATGGCAACAGAGGAGCCAACACTGAAGTGCGAATAGGAAGATATTTTTATCCGGAATTGCTTGCAGGTTATGAATTATATTCAACTATTTACGCAAGAAAATCGATATTTTATTATTCTCCACAGAGTTTTCTTTCTCACAGTATTTTTGCTGACTGGAATTTTTACAAAGATGAACAATTTGATATTTCAGCCGGTGGAAGATTTGGTTTTATACCTGAGAGCGCTTATTGGTTAAGAGAGGGATATGTTCAGGCAGTCTATTCACCTCTCGAAAATCTCAGGATTAATGCCAGAGGGCAATTGGGAAGTACTGCGAGAGAGACGATAGGCTACAGCTCGAGATCATACAGTATTTCAGTATTCTGGATGTTATAGCTGTCTCATTGTGAGAATTCCAACAATTTAATTTTTTAAAACCTTTATAATCAATCACTAATCGGACTTTTTTTATCAGGCATGATTTTTGCTAATAAGAAAGTATCACAAAAAAGAATATAAATGTCACAGAACAAGATCAGATCAACCAAGATAACCGTAAAAAACACAGAAGCAACCGAAACGGCTCATGTTAACCGGTTAAATCAGATTCTCCGGAGATTAGTCATCTCGGGACTCTCTTCGGTTGCGTTGATCTTCACAATTATTTTCACCATGCCAATGACCATATTGTCTTATTCAGCACTTTTTGAATATTCGACAATGATCTCTCTTCTACTTTTCCTTCTGATCCTGCTCATTCGCTATTTTGGACTTTTGGGGATGGCATATCTTTGGCTGAATAATTACACTTTTTCGAAGCGGCCCGATTTTCAACCTTTTGTCTCGGTGATTGTTCCGGTTTATAACGAAGGTATCCTGCTCAAAGATGCAATAGTATCTCTTCTTGAGTTGGATTATTCAAATTATGAGATAATTGTAGTGAATGATGGATCAACTGATAATACCTACGATGTTGCTAAAACAATGGTTGGTTATCAGCAGGGTGTGTATGGGAAAGTAAAAGTTTCTCTGATCAGCAAACCCAATGGGGGAAAAGCCCGTGCTTTGAATGCCGGAATCAGTTACTCCAAAGCTGAAATAGTTTTGTGTATGGATGGTGACAGTCAGTTATCACCCGAGACAATTAAAAATGCAGCGAGGCACTTCATCGATCCAAGGATCGGAGCTGTTGCAGGAAATGTTAAGGTATTAAACAGAAAAAGGTTTTACGCCGATTTGCAGGCTCTCGAGTATATTGAAGGTTTGAATATGGCACGAGCTGCACAAAGTTTTCTGAAATTAGTTAATATCATTCCGGGACCAATTGGTCTTTTCCGTAAAAAAGCCATTGAAGAAGTGGGCTACTACTCAAGCGACACATTTGCTGAAGATGCAGATCTCACTCTAAAGATTTTATCAAAGGGCTGGAAGGTTTATTATGAACCAACAGCAATTGCATGGACCGAAGCCCCTGTAAAGCTTCAACAACTTCTAAAACAGAGATATCGTTGGACTCGTGGAATCCTCCAGGCGATACGAAAACATAAAAATTTGTTATACAACCCAACAATTAATTTTGGTGATACATTCATTCTCTGGACCATGTTCTATGAAGCGCTTATCTGGCCTATCATGAACATAGTGGCAAATTTCTTCTTTATCGTAGTGTCACTTTTTTATGGCTATACAAGTCTCATATTTTTCTGGTGGGTTTTTCTGGCTTTACTTGATGCAGTAACTGCACTATATTGTGTGGCTGTAGAGGATGAAGAATTCCGTCTTGTGCCATATACGCTTGTTTATAGAATGTTTTTTGTTTTCGCAATTGATATTTGTAAGATGATGTCAACAATTGAAGAGTTCCTCGGTTTGGATATGAACTGGGGCAAATTGGAACGCATCGGAACCGGAAAGTAGTAAAAAGGATTTATTATGGAATTAGTACCTATATTAGCAACAATCATTTTGGTTGCAACAATCAGCACTTTTTTTCTCTCAATTGGAGCATATATATTGTTCAAGGTGAGAGAGGCAAGAGGAGTGAGACAAAAAAGTGTTCCTCCTGCAACAATACAAGCAGAACTTGTAACTCCTGAACTTGCTTCAGAACATACAGCTTCATCGACGAGAGAATCACGCAGAACAGCTCCGGCATTTGAGACTACTCATGCCCCGGCTTATCGTACTGCTCAATCCACCTCCACTAACTTTCAGGCTCCTGCCAGACCTGCAACCAATCTTACCGCTGAGAATGTACCAAATGTACAACCTTTCTCACCGAGGAGAGATGCACCGATTTCGGCAGTAACCACCAATGCAAAGAAATTTGTGAAAGTTACCTCTGAAGGGGCATCTGAACAACAACAACAGCCGCAACAAGCTCGTCAGGGCGGGAATTTGAAGTGGCGCTAAAGAAGAGGAACTTCTTTTTTTCCTTCAGTCTGATTGCGATCATTGGAGGAGTGATGATGGTACTTTCAATATTTATATATAATTATATATTGCAAGGAGTCTTCGGAGCTTATGCTTTTTCCTCCAATTCCTTCTCTTTTGAATCGTTTGCGAAGATTTTTTCGCAAGATCAGATAAAAATTGCCATTCTCTACTCCAGACAGACAGAGAATTACCTTCCCAAAGGATCCACCTGGGTTAAGGATAATGTTGCTGCCTGGGAGAGATATGCAGCGGGCAACAAATACCCGATTACTGTCATCACTGAAGATGATCTCGAAAAAGGGATTCTTACAACTGAAGATTTCCAGATTTTGATTCTGCCGAGTGTAAAGGCATTAAGCGACAGGGAAGTTTTAACGATCAAAGACTATCTCGATCGTGGTGGCAATATTTTGGCTACCGGTGCAACAGGTACTTTTTCCTCGGATGGTAAATGGCGTGGATGGGAATTCTTCAAGGAAGTTTACGGAACTGTATTTACAAAAGAGATTTCAAAATTTCCTTCGCCAAGATTATTAACTCTTAAGGGTGCTTCTCCAATTACTTCAGATATCCCGACAGGGTTTCGTTTAAAGATTGCCACCTGGGATAACATGGTTGCAACAAAAGTTTTGGATCCACGAACTCAACAACTTAGCTTTTGGTACGACTTTAAACTTGATTCAGGTCTGGTGAAAGAAGAAGTATTAAATACATCGGGACTATGTTTTGGCACATATGGCAAGGGAAGATTTGTTTGGTATGGTTTCGACATTATTACCGTTGTTGGACAAAGAGAAGAATTTGTTGTTCTTGACAAACTAATCAGGAATTCACTTTATTGGTTATCAAAGAAGCCGAGCGCATATATTGTTGACTGGCCCGGAAATAAAAAAGCCGCGGCAATCGTAGTGGCTTCAGTTGGAGAAGAACCAGAAAATATTAAAAATTTGCTCCCCTTGTTATCATCATCGGGAATAAAAGCGACATTTCTTGTTGATGGGGCATCTGCTTCTTCATCTTCAAATTTGATCAAGAGTCTTTCAGGATATGGTGATGTTGCCGGCGTTGTTGATATCGGTTTCATGAATTCGGTTAATGATACCGTTAATAAACTTGACAAACTTGAAATCCAATCAGCTGATTTCAGCGGTGCCATAAAAACATTTAAGACATCCACCGGGACAAAGGTGCAGGGTATAAAGCCACTTTATGGATTGTTTGATGACAATTCTCTCATGGCGGCTGCCTCCTCCGGCGTTAAATACATTATAACTGATTCTTTAACTGACAGATCAGTACCAAAATATGTGGTTAAAGGGGAAGAAGCCATTATCACTGTTACGAAAACTGTGAGGGATGATAAGGAAATAGTCGGAAAATATGGTCTGAAGGATCATGACTTTCAATTATATACCTATCTCGAAGATGTTGACAGACTCCTTTTTGAGGGGGGACTTTATGTTCTTAAACTTCACACAAATTATCAGCTAAAACCTGAAAATATTGCTGTTGTTAAAGATATCTTTAAGTATTTTAAGGAGAAGGATATCTGGGTAACCAGCATGCCGGTTTTATATAACTGGTGGACAAATAAAAACAAGGTTGAGTTGAGAGTTGAAGCAAGGGGATCAACAAGAATGGTAATTGCGGTATCAAATGTTGGTACCACTAACTTAAAAGAAGTTTTGATTCCGGTGGATTTTACATCCATGCCGGGGACTTACAAGATATCATCTGAGATAATTAATACCCCGTTACCTGAAACAGAGATCAATAGAGAATTAAAAAAATTGACTCTTAGGGTAAAAGATTTAAAATCATCAGAGTCAAGAATTTATTATATCGATTACAAGAATTAAGAATTTGGTTTAGAGATGCTCAAAAAAATATATGTACCGGTAATGTTATTATTTGGTAGTTTTTTCCTTACCTCTTGTGTAGAACCTTTGGGAGGAAGTGATTCAATTCCACCTCAGGTTGCTTTGTATAAACCGACATCAAACGACACAATTATTCTCGGACCTCAGGAGATTATTTATGACGCCTCTGATGATCAGGGGATTGCAAAGGTTGAGTTATATATTGACGGGCTTCTTTCAGGCAGTTTTCCTGCTGAAAATGGTAACAGACCTGCAATCAAATTAAATTTGGATTCCGCAACTTTTGTTAACAAAACTTTCAGCTACTACATTAAAGTTTATGATCTTGGCGGTAATTCCAGCAGTAGTGAGACAAAAACCAAAATCGCTGTTGTTACATCTAAATCTCCTCCCGAGGCACCTTATGGACTTGAAATAATCGAACCTGAAGGAGCCAATGATATAATTCTTTCCTGGAAAGACAGCTCAAAATTGGTGGATGGATACGAAATATGGCTGAGCGAAGTGAACACTGATAACGCATCCTTTTTCCTTTATACAACTGTGTCAGCTTCCACAAAACTTATGCCCATTCCAAAACCGCCTGTGATTAATTATTACAAGATCAGAGCGTATAATAAAATTGGCAAGTCGAATTTTAGTGTAATTATAAATTCTGAGGGGGGCTCAGGCAGTGGTATTCTGGGACCGCAAGGTTTAACCGCTACAGCGTGGGGACAAAGGGAAGTGGAACTTAACTGGATAAACCGGGCAACAAATGGAGTCTATTTGTCCGTTCAGCGAAAAGCAGCCAGTTCGGCGGTTTGGTCTTCGATTGCCACTTTATCAGCGAGCAGGACTTCATACACTGATAACTCAGGAACCCTCTTCGGAGGAGCGACCTATTATTACAGAGTAAAAGTGATAGCTCAAACTGATTCAGGGGCTTCAAGGGAGGTTTCTGTGGTTACATGGCCATTTGATCTTACTCCTGCATCCAACCTGATAGGAGTTTTTGCTGATACACCGGCTGTATCAAAGAAAATGATTAAATTATCGTGGAAAGATAATTCAAATCAGGAAGAAGGAAATCTGGTTGAGCGAAAAGAAGGTTCTGGTGGCACTTACCAGACCATTGCGATACTGAGTTCTGACATTACAGCGTTTGATGATACTTTAGTCACCAAAGGTAAAACTTATTTTTATAGAATCAAGCTTTCAAAACAAGGTTACATTTCACGAGCTTCCAATGAAGTATCTGTGACAGTTACTGAACCTGCAAAAGCCATAATGCGGTACGAACGAAAAAGAAAGTAGATGCAGTAGATGTTGACTGCCGAAGAATTAAAATCATTATTTGAAACTTTCTCAAAGACCATCACAAATCCATTTGTGGTGCTTGATGAGAGAGGGAAACTTGTGGCTTTTAATTCTGAAGCAGAACAGTTGTTTAATATTAAAGAATCCAGCGATTCGTTTGCCGATCTGTTTCTGATTTCGGAAGGGATTAAATTAAAACATTTAATCTCCGGCGCCGGTTCAAATGATTTTTCTGACCCTCTAAGTTTTTACCTCCGGAATGGTAAAGAGATAACGGTTAATTGCCTTGTCCAGGATTCAAAGATTGGGGGATTCACTTTAAAGTTACTCCACTTTAAGAATACTTCCGGAGCCAAAATCAGTCAGCTTAAGGTGAGTATCACTAAAAAGGAAATTATTGAGATGGCTCTCTCCCCGGAGCTTGAATCTTTCCTTCAGGAGATAGAGTCTTCTTATCCTTTCACCTACCTTGCCAAATCAAAAATTCAGACTAAAGCAGATTCTTTTTCCGAAATGGTTTGGTTAAAAGATAGCGATGGGAAATATGTGATTGTTAACGACAAGTATGCAGGTCACATGAGCCTGAAAACCGGACAAATGGAAGGCAGACCCGAGAAGAATTTTATACCCCATTATATCTACGAATTTTATTCCTCACTCGAAAAATATCTTCGCGACAGCCTTACAGTTGCCACCCTGGTAACTGACAAGGTAAAGGGAATTCAGGTTGAACAATTGTATGAGATTATCGAGATTCCACTACTTGATCTCGAGAATAATCTTGCTGCAGTGATCGGGATCGCCCGACCAACGAATTCCAATGGCGCAGTTCCAATTAGACCTGAATCGCAGAATAATCTTATATTTACGGATACAAATAATTTTAGTTTAACTCTCGAATCCATTTTAAAAACAAAAAATAAAATGTACGAATTTATAGTAAGCAAAAACCCGGATGCCGTTTTTATTTACGATCTTGAATCTTTTAAGTTTCTTGATGTAAATGCAATGGCTCTTAACTTGTATGGTTACTCCCGTCAGGAGTTCCTACAGATGGACCTCACCGATCTTTATCTCCCTGATGAGATACAGACCATCGCAGATTCTGCGAAACATGAGGAGGGGAAATTTCTTGGTCCATTCAACCACAGGAAAAAAGACGGAAATCTTATTCAAGTTGAGATTTGTAGAATATCATTTAACTACGAGGGTTCAGAGGCTCACTTTAATATCATCAGAGATATAACAAGCCTTCTTGAAAAAGAAGAGCAACTCCAGATGATGCGTACTGTTTTTGAGTATTCACAAGACATTTTGATAGTTACAGATAACACCGGTTTCATTAGTTATGTAAACCCTGTTGTTGAAAAATATTTGGGATATAAAAGAACTGAGTTATTGAACAACAGTATTGTTCAATTGGCAAACGAGAGTTCACGAAACGATTTTATCAAAAAAAGTGTAACACCCAATAACTTTATCGCCCGCATCAAAAACAGTTCGGGAGTTGAAATTGAGACAGAATTTACATCGGTTTCATTTGCCGGAGTTGACGGTGCCATCTCGCAGATTGCATATATTGGAAAATTGATTGCTCAAGAGAGTGAACCAAAAGTTACGGTTGTCGAAAAAGAAGTTGAAAAAATCGTATATGTTGAAAAACCCGTTGAAAAAGTTGTATATATTGAGAAAAAATCGCACGGAAATCACGAAATAAAAGCGGGCGGGATAGATCCCGGCCAACTCTCATTTATCTTTCATGAAATTCTCACTCCGATTAATGTTATTGTCGGGTTTATCGCTGAGCTCAAAGATACGATAGAAGTTCCCACCGATGATCAGGCTGAAGCAATCAGTATAATTGATGAGAATCGTAAAAAACTTCTTTACACCATGGATTCAATATCTGAATATGCTCAGATAGAACAGCACTTTGGGGAGATTAAAAAAGAGAATTTTAGTCTCGATTTACTTCTTGATAAAGTTTTTAAAGAGATTAAAGAGGGAAATAACCCCTGGAAAAAAGTGCTTGTTGCGGATAGAATCTCCACCGGGGTCGAGATCAATTCAGATGAAGAAAAGGTTGTTAATCTGATTTGCCTGATAATCAAGATTCTCTCTCATGTTTCAGAGGAGAATGAACTTTATATCAGTGGTTATCAACTTGATGAAACACATTTTATAGTAACCTTCCGTGATCACAGTTTAATGATTCAACAGAAACTGCTTTATCTGATCCAGGGTCTGTTTTCTGATTCGGATGTATCAAAACTCAGGGCATTTGGCGTTTCAAGATTTACCATCTTTTCTGCTCAGCGATTGTTTAAATTATTGGATGCAAGGTTTGAAATAATTCAGAAAATGGGAACTCCATTTGATATCGGGCTGATTTTATCACTTGATGCACAGTTTCAGCAAGAGGTGCAACCTACAGAAGAAGAGAAGGAAAAAGTATTTAAGCCGGCATTAACAGCTGAAAAAATATCAATTTCTGATAGTGAATTTGACCACCTGGATTTACAGCAGCCTCGAACCACAAGGGAGTTTGGGAAAGAACGGTTACATGACGATCGACTTTCGAGCATTCCTCCGGAGAGAGTTCCAAAAGTGGAAGACACCGGTGATTACCGTGATTTTGATTTCGACAGTGAATTAGACTTCCTTACAAAGCGAAGGAAGAAGGAGCAGGAGAGAAAAGAACTTTCGAAACCAAAGAGTTCATTTGATGAATCGTTATCTCAGCGTGATATTTATACAGAAACCCCGAGAAGAAGAGATACTCAGGAGATAACAGGTTCTTATAGCATCCCGGCTAAAACTCAGAGTGAAATTCCTGAAAATCGTTTTGAAAAAGATACTCCGCAGAGATATGATAGAGAAAAAACAGATATTCAACCGCCACAGGTTAAGCGAAACGAGGAATATCCACCGCGACCGGTGAAAAGCGAACCTCCTACACCAATACATGAAGAAAAACGCTGGGAACAGAGGCAGGTGCCCACTACACCACAGCCTGAACCGGAAAAGGTATCAGCCAGGGAACAAACATCCGAATTCAGGGATGCCACAGGTTCAATTAATCTCTCCGGAATGAGTTGTCTTTATATTGAAGATCAGTTGGATTCCCAGATATTATTTAAAGTGCAGATGAAAGACATGAAATCGATAAAATTTGCACAAAGTTTTGAAGATGCCATTCCACTTCTCGAAAGTGAAAAGTTCGATTTTATTGTATTAGACATCAATTTGCAAGGTGAGTACAACGGTTTGGATGCCCTCAAAATCATCCGTACGATGGATAGACTTGAGGAAATACCGATTCTGGCAGTTACTGCATATGTTCTTCCGGGTGATAAAGAGAAATTTATTGCGACAGGATTCACAGATTTTGTTTCGAAACCGATTTTCAGAAACAAGATGGTAGAAGTTTTAAGTAAAATATTTTAACTCCCTTTTATGCTGAATAATAAAAGAATAATCGTGGTGTTACCCGCCTATAATGCGGCCAAGACCCTTGAACAGACCTACAAAGAGATTCCTTTCGATATTGTGGACGATGTGGTGCTGGTGGATGACGCGAGCAAAGATGATACCGCTGAAGTGGGAAGACGGCTTGGGATCACACATGTAATTAAACATGATAAAAACAAAGGTTACGGCGGCAATCAAAAAAGTTGCTATAAAAAAGCGCTTGAATTGGGAGCTGATATCGTAATCATGTTACACCCCGACTATCAATATACGCCAAAACTTATTCCTTCCATTTCATGGATCATTGCAAATGATCTTTACCCTGTTGTTCTGGCATCAAGAATTCTTGGAAAAGGAGCATTGAAGGGGGGAATGCCACTTTATAAATATATAGCAAATCGAATTTTAACTCTGGTGCAGAACTGGCTTGTGGGTCAAAAACTTTCAGAATACCACACGGGATATCGGGCATTTTCTGCCACAGTTCTTCGTGATTTAAATCTGGAAGCCAATTCCGATGATTTTGTGTTCGACAATCAGATGTTGTCTCAAATCATCTACAAGGGTTATGAGATTGGTGAGGTTACCTGCCCCACAAAATATTTTGAAGAAGCGTCCTCAATTAATTTCAAAAGAAGTTCAATTTACGGAATTGGAGTACTTGTTACTTCTCTGAAACACCGCCTCCAAAAACTGGGATTCGCTAAATTCGACATCTATAAATAGCTTCTCCTATTTTCTTCTCCTCATAAAAATAAAGCCGTTTTTCTCAAACATCACCTCAAGATTTGGGATTTTTGTCCATTTTTCCCGTTCGTTTATTTTGGTAACAAGGTAAGCCGGTTTTGAAATATCACCATTGATCAGAAAATCTTCGATATCTTTGTGTTTGATTCCAATACCGGAAGCACTGTTAATTTTTTTCTTATCGCTGTAGTAGATGTCGGCATAACTTCTGAACCCAACCGACTTTACATATACATCTTTCCCTCTTAACGATTTGTAAAATTCAACCGGTGCACCCTGCACATAGTTTTCGATTTGTGGCAAGATAAGGGGTAACATTAAGGAGAGGGTGAGGGCTGTTCCCCCGTATAATAATATAAAAGCTTTTGCGAATTGTTTTTTATTTAACAGATAGACACCATAGAGCGAAACAAAAATAAGTAAAGCACCAATCAGTGGTTCAAATCCAAACCAGACAGAATCAGCCAGCAAATTTGCTCTCACAAATTCATCTTGCACATAGGGGATGATATCTTCTTTAAAAATTCCAATCAAGCTGAGTGCCGATAAAAGTAATCCGATAAAAACACCAATAATGGCTGTGGAATACTTAATAAACCCGATCCTTTCTACTTTTCCATTTATCAATTTATATGCAGTGAAAGCCGCAAGAAATGTTAGAGGATAGTAGGTCATAGAAGAATAATGTACAATTTTTGTCTTCACAATCGAGAAAATTATCAACACGACAAACATCAAAATCATCATTATTAATCGAAAATCTTCATGTCCAGGTTCATCAGTTTTATCTTTTTTGAAACTGTGAAAAATGAATAATGAAGCAGGAAAACAGCCAATAAGGACAACAAGAAAGTGGTAATAAAAGGGTCCGCTAAAGCCTGCATCGCCGGTGGTAAGAAGCCTGACTTGATATTTGAAGAATGCCTCAAGAAATACCGGTCCGTTTGTCAAATATTCTATTCCAAACCAGATACCGGCTGTAAGGATTGAGACAATCCCAAAGATCAACATTTGAACTATTTTCACACCTGAAGTTTTAAATCGGAAAAGATTAAAAATGATATAAGTTAAACCCGGGAGCAAAAGACCCACGGGTCCTTTCACGAGTATTGCAAGTCCGGCAAAAACTCCTGCATGAATGAAGAAATAATTGGTTTTGTCAGAGACTTCAAACGATCTGTAGATATACCAGACTGAAATAAACATAAAGAGGTTAAAAAGTGGATCGAGAATGCCGGATCTGAAATAAAAATAGGGAAGAATTGAGCCTGCATATGCCATCACCCATAATAAGCCAAAAGATTTATCAAACAGCTTTCTGCCAAAAGAATATAAAATAAGCAAGGCGACTATCCCAAAGATAGCATTGGGAAATCTGGCTGCAAACTCATTGACACCAAATATTTTCATAGAGAGAACCTGGAACCAAAAAAAGAGGGGTGGTTTCTCATAAAACGGTTCATAATCGATATGAACCCTGAGATAATCACCGGTTTCGATCATCTCTCGTGAAGCCTCTGCAAAGTTGATTTCATCCCAATCGAAGAGGTGGACATCCCCAAGAAAAGGTAAAAAGAGGATAGCAGCAATCACTGTTATAAGAAATTTAATTTTCAGGTCTGAAGTGGTTGAGATTATTTTGAGCATAGTCTGTAAAAATATTTAGTAGTAACTTAAATTTAAGGAAAATTAGTAAACTTTATACACACTGAACTTTGTTACAGTTGTAGTAAATAATCCTTAATCAAAAAAATAATAGAGGCAGAAATGATCAATGGTTTTGCGGCTTATAAAGCCAAAGATGAGTTGAAACCGTTTTCTTATGAAAACAGTTCGTTGAAGGCAGATGAAGTAAAGATTAAAGTGACTCATTGCGGGATATGCCACAGTGATCTTCACCTTATCGACAACGACTGGATGATGAGCAGTTATCCGTTTATTCCGGGGCATGAAGTAGCCGGAACAGTAGTTGAAAAGGGAAGTGGAGTCAACGATCTGGCAATTGGTGACAGGGTTGGACTGGGTTGGCAGGCCGGAAGTTGTCATTCATGTGAAGACTGTAACTCTGGAGATGAAAATCTCTGTTCAGGCAGTCATGCAACATGTGTTGGCAGAAACGGCGGCTACGCAGATTTTGTGATCTCACAGGCAGCTTTTGCAATCAAGATTCCGGATGCACTTGAATCAGAGTATGCAGGTCCATTGATGTGCGGTGGAGTTACGGTATTTTCTCCTTTAAGAAGATTTGGAGTTAAAAAAGGTTCGAAAGTTGCAGTGATAGGTATTGGTGGGTTGGGTCACATGGCTCTCCAGTTTGCAAACAAGATGGGAGCTGAAGTAACCGCTATTTCAACAAGTGACAGTAAAAGAGCTGAAGCTGAATCATTCGGTGCCCATCATTTTATTAATTCACGCGAAGATGCATCTTTTGCAAATCACATGAATAAATTTGATCTAATTCTTACCACAGTTTTTGCAGATATGGATTGGCAAGCACTCGTAAATACACTTCGTTCAAACGGGAAACTTTGTTTCATCGGTGCTCCTCCACAGCCTGCGGTAGTAAATGCCTTTTCTTTATTAATGAAACAGAGAAGTGTTACCGGTTCTGTGATCGGAAGTCCTGCGATGATCAAGGATATGCTTGAGTTTTCAGCCACTCACGGTGTAAGACCTGTAATCGAAAAAATGCCGTTAAAAGATGTAAATCTTGCATTGCAGAAAGTTGCGAATAACACAGTCAGATACAGAATGGTACTGGAAATTTAGCATATTTTTGTAACCCCCTATCGTCATTCAAAAAAAGGCTGCCCGTTTTCACGAGCAGCCTTTTTAATTTTAGTATTGATCAATACCAGGCAAATAATACCTGATACTTAATACCTGATAATTATTTAACGAGTATCATCTTTTTGATTGAGGTAAATTTGTCTGCAGAGAGTCTGTAAACATAAGTACCTGATGACATACCATATTTTGCAGCATCAACATTTACAAAGTGATATCCTGCATTCATTTGACCTGAAATAACTGTTGCTACTTTTTGTCCTGAGATATCAAAGATATCAAGGGTTACATTGGCAGGAACAGGAATCGAGAATTCGATTTTTGTTGAAGGGTTAAACGGGTTAGGATAGTTTTGGCTCATGTCGAACGCAGTTGGAATACCAACTTCAACTTCGATTGCTGTGAAGGTTTCAGATGTACCATCATAATCAACTTGTTTTAGTCTGTAGGAATATTTTCCTGTGGCTACATTTCTATCAGAGAATGAGTATGATTTGGTAGTGGTTGAAGTTCCGGCAGCTTTAATGCTTGCAGCTTCCATCCATTCACTGTCAGAAAGTTTTCTTTCGATAATGAAGTGTGAAGCGTTGGTTTCTGTTGCTGTTGACCATTCGATATTAACATTGTTTTTAACTGCGGTAACCGAGTATGAAGCGAGTTCAACTGGAACCATCGTAGTTATTGTTGCCTGGTTTGAATAAGGCGAAAAGAGAGTAGTGTTGAATGCTCTCACTCTGTAAGTGTATATTGTAAGAGGAGCAACTGTAGAATCTCTTGTTACGGTTGCACCGGCAATAAGAGTTTGAATTACTGTGTATGGATTAATACTGGTTGAGTCGCCATTTTTTCTTTCAACATAATATCCTGTTTCAGCAGTGGTATTGTCTGTCCACGAAAGTTGAACATAAGAGGGATTATTGCTGATAGCCATGAGAGCGGTTGGGGCATTAAGTTCAGTTGTGAACTCTTCAGCTCCAATATCAGGAGTTGTAAGGTCTCTTACATTACCATAAGCATCAGTTGTAATACCGGCTATTGGAAGAGCACCACCATTTGCAAGTGTGGTTACTTCCTTGTTCATCCGAATATTAATTGGAGTTGCGTAACTCATAAATGGCACCATCTCAGTAACCGCAAAAGTATCTCTGGGAGTTACATAAGCTTTGTAGTCGGCAAGTGTCACAAAGTCAGTTGCAGCATTGTAAGCTATAACATCAAGAACCTGCGCTGTATCTGCATAGAGAAGATTGTTGTTTGTTGTTGCCGCCAGTTTCAGGAAGTTTGTGCCTGAAGAAGCAAAAAGAACAGAATTTCTACCTGTGCCTGATTGAGTCATATTAACAAAAATATTGTTTCTGAGATCAAGTACACCTGTTCCGAAGTTACCCCAGAAAAGGTTGGTGGAATGAGTTGCAGCCAATGTGGGAGCAGTATTTCCATCAAGAAGAATCGTGTTGTAATAGACTTCATAGGTTACAGCACCGGCAGTTGCCTGAAGGTTCATACCGTGAAGTGAAGGACCGGTTGCAGTGCCTGTAGCAGTTGAGCGTGGTGCTCTCAGATCGTAAATATTACAATTCTGAATTCTGGTAACATTAGCACCTGTCGCAAAACCATTATTCAACTGGATACCAAATGCTCTACCTGTGGTACTTCCGTTACTATAGATATCTTTAACAACACAATTGTCAATGAGAAGTGTTGAATTCAAGCCTAACGCCTGAATATCAATACCAACAGCAAGACTGGTAGTAGGTGTTGTTCCATCACTCCAGATTCCTTCGATCGATACATTTCTTACAACAACATTTCCTGAAATATGGTCATTAGCTGAGTTAGCCGGATTTAATCTGATACCATAAACACCATTTGTGACCATTATCGAGGCTTTAATGTTGCTGATTTTTACATTCTCAATCAGAGGATTATTTTCAGCATTCATTTCTATTGTTCTGATGTCGGCCGCAGAACCTGAGTTAACATTAACATTTTTGAACTCGCAGAATCCACCATTTACACCGATGATTCTATTGCCTCTGTCAGGATTGGTTACACCATGGAATCCATACATCTGAACAGCGGCTCTCCAGAAGTCTTCAATGACACAATTTTGAATTGTGTTGTAACTGTTGGCTCCAAGAGTGTCTGTTGGGTTGGTTCCTTGTGTTCCAAGCCGCACGCCAATAGCTCCGGCGTTTGGTTGGCCGTTCATTGCATTTAGGTCGATCATCAAGTTTTTAACAGTGTTGTATTTCGCACCTGTGAATGAGGCAACACCGGCAACGGGATAAACCGCATTACGCATTAGCACACCCATGTTGAATTTGGTTCTGGTTGTAATGTTATCAAGGTTTTCCATGAGGTGAAGACCATCGATGGTAACATATTGTGAACCTTCAAGTCTTATAAAAGCATCACCTGATCCAGCTCCCGGAGTAGTGGTTGAGTAACTGCCATTACGAGGCGAAAGAACAACAGTTCCACCGGAGACCAGTGTTATGGTGTTTGTTGAAGATGTACCTGCAACATTTATAAGGTGAAAAATATCGTCATAAACATTTGAGTTGACAGTCATAGTAACAGGTCCTGAGACTCCATTACGATTTAAAGCCATTGCAGCGTCACTGAGTGTTGCAAAATTTGCGCCACCGCCACCAACAGTGTAAGATCCTGAGAGGGGAGCAGGTGTTGTAGGAGTAAATCTCAAGACAGTACCCGAGTCGGGGGCTACACCGATTCCGTTAAATTCTTCTCCCATCGATTGATGAAATGCTCTGTTACCGGCAACGCCGGCGACATTGATTGAGAGGAATTGTCCTGTTGCCTGGTTGGCTATAAGGATAGGGGCTGAATTGGAAAGACCAATCGAAGCTGTAGGAGCGGTCACAGGTGCAACAAAACCACCATAGATAAATTCAATGACATTGGTTGTTTCATACAACTTAACGATGAAGTTTGCATTTGGCTCAGCAGTGCTCCATGGTATGAACATCGTTTTCCACTCAACGGTCAGTACCCGATTTGGTGAACTTCCCGTTACCTCGTAGGTAATTAAAGAAGAATCAACCGCTTTGAGATCGTCCCACAAAGGAGCGACTACACTTCTTGTGAGTCCATTAAGTGCGTTGGTTCCTGTCGCACTTGCGAGAGTACTACCAAAACGAAGGAATCCATTTGTAGTTACCTGGAATGTATCTCTTGCGATACCGTCATAGGTAAAGGGGAAGCCGATGAGTACGGGGGCTGTATAGCCATCGTCTCTAGAGCCTGTCCATGTAAATTGTTGACCACTGGCATTACCTGAATAAGTGGCGGTTGCCGTGGTTAGATTGTATTGAATCTGAGCAAATGACAAACTTGAAGCCATTGCCAGAAACAATAAAATTGTAACAAGTCTTTTCATAACTCGTTCCTTTATATAGTTGATTATGATGAGTAATTAATAATCTTTTGGGGATAAAACAAATCTATTCCGTAACATGCAAATTAAACAATAATTTGGTTGTACCCAATGATTTAAAATAAAAAAGCTGCCCCATTTCTGAGGCAGCTTAATTTTCTTTTGGGTATTAGGTATCAGGTATTATTTTAATACTTCATACTTACTTCATCAGAATCATCTTCTTTGTAGAAGTGAACTTTCCGGCAGACAATTTATAGATATAAATACCTGACGAAAGTTTCAGTTTCTGAGCATCGATATCAGCGGTATGGTATCCGGCAGTCATATATCCTGAAAGGATAGTGGCTACTTTTTGACCCGAAATATCAAACACATCGAGAGTAACATTAGTTGGTGTTGGCAACGAGAAGTTAACTCTTGTGCTTGGGTTAAACGGGTTAGGATAGTTTTGGCTGAGATCAAATACTGCAGGCACACCAACTTCAACTTCAATTGCATTGAAAGTTGTTGAGCTGCCATCGAAATCGATCTGTTTTAGTCTATAGGAATATTTACCTGTTGCAACATTTCTATCGATGAAAGAATAAGATCTTGACGAGGTGCTTGTGCCGGCTGCTTTTACTGAGCCAGCTGACTGCCATGTACCGTTAGAAGATTTTCTTTCAATGATAAAATCAGCCGAGTTTGTTTCGGTTGAAGTTACCCAGTCGATATTAACATTGTTAACATTGGCTGTAGCATTAAATGATGCAAGTTCAACAGGAACAGCATTAAGCAGTTTATACGCACCAAATCCATTATTGGAAGAGAGAGTAAATACTGTAAGCGTACCATCGGTATTGTTCATGTAAGCAACATCACCTGTACCATTGGCATTTGCATTGACACCAAGTGTAGGTGTTTTTCCGTAGAATGTTGCAAAATTAGGATCGCCGTCAGGGATGGTAGCCATGAATCCATTTTCATTACCTGCACCGTAGGCGAAAGTAAGAATGTATTCATTTACTGTTCTGTTAATACTGCCCAAATACTGAACAGAATTTGAACCTGTAGCAATAACAGTTCCCGGGATGGTGTCAATTACAATACCTGTGGCAGAATATTTCATAACATTCTTGCCTGCGGCGTTATAATAGAAAGAACCATCAGGTAGTGGAGCAACAGAAGCTGAACCACCAAATGCATTGTTGCTAAGAGTAATGATCTCAGGAACAGGGTTGAAAGCACCACCACTCATTGAGAATTTATAGACTTTTGCATTGGCTGCATCGGCTGCCCAAATAATTGCTGTATTGTTGTAGAAGTTACCTGTAACTCTAAACTTGTCACCAAGTCTTGTGTTTGGGGTAACAGGAGGAACAACATAAGTCATAGCAAGAACAGGTGTTGATGTGAGGTTATCCCACATGTAAACTTTCCAGTCCTGAGCAGTAACGGTTGAACCAACAACATTGGAAGCAAGAATTTTACCATCGTATGTAACTTCGACATCGTTGATTACGATAAGACCACCAGAGATAATTGGATCCATTGTGAGTGAACCTGCATCATCACCGGTAGTGGCATCAACAACTCTAACCATGTTTCCGGCACTTCTTGAAACAACAAACAGTCTGTCAACCATATTGTTGCTACCGTCATTAACTTTACCATAAGCAAAGCCTCTTTCGGTATTTGAGCCAAACCATGATGGGAGTGATCCCTGTGCTGCTGATTTCTGCCACAGTGTGCTATACACCGGTGCAGGAGGAGCTGTGTAAGGAATTCCGATTGGTCTCATTACCCATGCGTAAGGTACGCTGCTGAGAACTAATGGGAACCATGTAGCTCCACCATCCTGTGAACCAAAACTTCTGCCTGGAACAGGAATAACACCTGCATGGGCAGCCATTGGGTACTGAATAGCAGCAACAAAACTGATGCTTACCCAGAAGTCACTTCCGGCAGCAAAAGTTGGAGCATCATCGCCAAGTGGCAATGTCACGAGCTGAGGAGTGGTTCCGGGGTTGATGTAATTTTCACCGGCAAAGCTCTTTGTATAAAGAACTGCACCAGGAGCTAAAGTATCAGTGCCTGCTGCCCAAACTTTAACCACGATAGAATCAGTAGCTCCTTCATTTCTGTAGATAGCATCGATATTTGCAAGTCTCATGCCTTGAGCCGCGGTAAATCTTGCACCTGCAGTCATTGGAAGGTTGTTTGTTCCAAATCCAACTGATGTTAAAGCGTTGTTTTCATAGTCATCATTTTTCACAACAATCGCTGAATCAGGATATACTCTTACTTTGTGATTAACTAATGAATCGTTTGAAGAAACCGAATCACCAACAGAAGTTACATATGTGAATGCTGAGAAAGTTCCTCTTGCAGTCGCATTGAATGTAAAGAAAAGGTCTTCAGTTCCACCGATTGTACCGATACCGGGTCTGTTGATTGGAGTGGCACCAACACTGTTGAACGATGCATTTACGGTAAATGCAGGTCCTGTGCTGCCAAGTCTCTTAACAGTGGTCATCAGGTGAACAGGTAGTAATCCAACAAGATCGGTAGTGAGCAGGTTGGAATTGATAATAGTACTGTTGTTAACATTTGAAGAAGGAACACCACTTCCCTTAAAGTCCATTCTCATTTCAGGATTGGATTTTGAGAGTTTAAGTTGTGTAGTTTTTTCAGATGGAAGATTCATCACTTGAGTGAATCCAACAGCTGCATAGTCAACTTCTTTTGGAAGTGAGAATGTGATATCATCGAGATCGAGATGCCATTGATCAGCAACTGAATATGCCTGGAAGCCGAAATAATATACACCGGCTGCAGGAGCAGTGAAGAAAACAGAATTATTTTCATACACAGAATTTGTGATATCAGAATGATCAGCAAGAGATGTTGTCAAACTGTCAGGTAACTGTCCGCCGGTACCAACCCAAAGTTTCAATTTTTCAGGATAACCTGCTTGAGCTTTGTACCAGTAAGAAACTTCAATTACCTGTCCGGCATTCAATTGAACTCCCGGAGCAATTAACCAGTCATCACCGGGGAGTGAACCGCTATAAGAATAACGGGCGTGTCCTGTTCCGGTTCTTGGTTGTGAAGTTGACTTGTTCCAGGTTGTTCCACCATTTCTGTCAACTCTTGCCCATGCGGTTGGTGGGAAAGCAGCATCCTCAAATCCCTGGAAGTAGGGGAATGAAGAGATGACAAACGGATTAACGGTGAGCACACCGGAAATACTGTTTGTGCCGTTCCAGAAACCATCAGTACCACCATATCTGTATGGTCCACCGAGGTATTCATATCTATAGGCATAATAATATGTACCAACAGCAAGATTTTTGCCAAACGAAGCCATGAACTCGTCATTGTTGCCTGTCTGAACATTAAATGTTGCTTCTGTCCAGCTTGTCCATGTTGAAGGGTCTGTGTTTGTAGCACTTACGCCAACCCATGCTTTCAAGCCAAATGCCTGTCCGGTTGAATCCGTGACACCACCTTTGTATGCCTGACCATAAGCGGTAAGAGAGTCACCCTGGGTGATGGTAGCAGTAAGTGGCCATTGGAGGTTACCCCAATCGATGGCTACCTGAGCAGGGGTTCCCATGAACCAGTCGTCGAAATCAGAATAGAAGTCACCGGCTAAAAAATTACCGTCAACTTTTACCTGAATAGTCTGACCTGCATAAGCGGAGAGGTTCCAAATTTTTTCAACATAATTTGTATCGGTAACATGGTTATGAGCACCGATTGAATCGACAACAGTAAAGCTGCCGCCGTAATTTGTTGAAACAGAGACATAAATCTTAAAGGAAGTTCCAGGTGTTCCGGAAGCTGTTCCTGTACCATATCCTGAATAGTTAACTGCTCTGTATTTAAATTTTAATACAGAGGTTGCAGTTGAGGCAAAGAGAGGTGAGGTGAAAAATCCGGTCGGGGTTGATGACCAGAGGTTTCTCGTAAGTCTCTTTGACCAACCGATACCACCACTGGCATTCACTGTATAGTTTCCTGTCCAGTTTGCCGGAATAGTACCTGTTGAAGTATCAAAATTTTGAACTACTTCGTTTAAGATAAATGGAGTAACTGCAGTACCTGTGAGTTTGTAATAAAAATCACTTGCAGTAGCATCATTTGTTACAAATCTTATCGAATCACTGTAAGCACCGGGTGTAGTTGGTGTCCAGGTAAGCAAAAGATTAAATGATTGTCCATTTGGTACATTTAATGAGGTAGTGTTAGCTGTAATACCAGCAGGAAGAGTAAGGGTTCCGGTTAAAGCAGCACCACCGTTGTTGCTCACTACAACTGTTTTCTGCATGTTTCCACCAATATATGTGGAACCAAAGGCAGTTGAGGTTGGGTTAAGAGCCATCACAGGAACCATTGGAAGGGCTTCGATGAGGATATCGTCAAGACCAAATCCATAAGCAGCACCTAGTCCATTTGTTCTGTCTCTCCATCTCATTCTGAAGCTATTTCCTGCATAGGCACTCAGGTCAAAAATTGCTTCTTCGTAAGCTGTCATGGAACTCGCTCTGGAAAGAAAACCAAGAGTTGACCAGGAAACACCATTATCCGTCGAAACTTCAAAGTATGTGGTGTCCTGACCAACAACGGCTGTAATATCATCATCTTTCCACCAGAATTTAACTCTGTGATTTGCAGGCAGTTGAATTTTAGGTGATGTAAGATATCCAAAAGTGATACCTGTTTGAGCAGCAGGTGTGGTATTCCACAAGAATCTTGCTGCAAAATTGGTTTTAGATTCTGTACCTCTGTCAACAAAGTTTCCTGACCATCCACCATCAGTAATCAAGCCATTCGCAAAATCGACTGTGTATGGGAAAGAGCTGACAGTAGTTACATCGGGAAGTCCGTTGAAATAATATTTATATTTTGCAAGTCCGTTATTGCTTGCAAAAACATAAGCATCATAAGTACCATCACCGTTCGAAACGAGGTCAACATCTCCGGTACCATTGGCATTTGTTGTTGTTCCAAGGCTTGGTGTATAATCGAGTACCAGATGTTGAGTATTATACTGATTTGTAACATCAATAAGTCTTAACCCGTTTTGAGTTGGTGTTCCTGTGTATTGATAAATCAGTATATACTTTTTCCCGGCCTGTGTAAAATATGTAAGAGCGTTTGATCCGGTTGGAAGGACATTAGTGTTAACTGAATCGATCACAGAACCATCAGCGTTAAATCTTCTCAACTGTGTTCCGTTAGCTTTCCAGGCGAACTCAGAAAGACCGGTTGTGAGAGGATAAACTGCAGGGGTTGCGCCGGGGGCTGTTGTCGAAACACCGGTCAAAACTATTGAGTCTTGCACGAATGTTGCGCCAAAATCAGCTGTAGTCCATCTGTAAACTACGTTATAAGGCACACCGGAAGTACCGGTAGCTGCTGCTGCATAAATAGTTAAAGAGTTGTTGGCAGCCGAACCAACCACTGTGAACTTGTCACCAAGCCGTTGTGGTGAACCTGTAAAGTTGATAACTTCAACAGGGGCGGCAGCGTCATTAGCCCACCTGTAAATCTTAAATGCCGAAGTTAAGGCATTTGTCGTTACATTAGCGGCGTAAATAGCGCCGTCGTCGGCAACTTCAACATCGCTAAGTGCAAATGTTCCACCGGTAACTCCGGTTACATTTAAAGCTCCTGTCGAATCGCCCGTATTGGCATCAACAGTATAAACATTAGCGACATACTTTCTGGAGACAACATACAATTTGTTGTTCCCAAAAGCTGAGCCTCTCTCCGTGTCTGTTCCCAGCCAAAGAGGTTTGTTTGTTAGTTTGGCACTTTTTTCCCAAACTGATGTCCGATATTGCGCTTGTGTCTGTGTTGATCCTAACAGAAGGAATAACACCAACATAATGGCACTAACGGAGAAAGTAAGTTTATTTCGCATAAACCACCTTTTTTATGATGAATGAATGATTTTCACATTTTGAGTATAGATCAATTAAGATAACCCGTATGTATTAATGATTTGTTAGTGAGTAACTGACTCAGTATTGTTATTCTGAATCGTCCGTAAATTAAAGTTTTTTTGCGAGTCTAACAAAGTAAAAATCAGTGAACTTTTATAAGTTCAATTATATTTTATGCCAGTTTTAGCTCTTTTGAGACCACCTCAAAAACTTTTTCAACCAGGGTGTCATAATTGTCGCCCTCGGGATAAACCGGAGGATGAAACTTAACTTTAATTTTTTTCCAGGGCTTTGGAAACTTTGAACCGCGGGGTAACGCATTAATTGCGCCATCAATTGAAACAGGGACAACCGGGACATTTTTTTCGTGCGCCAAAATTGCAAATGCTTTCTTAAATTCGCCGAGTTCGCCTGTTCTTGACCTTGTACCTTCAGGGAAAATGATAATATTTTTCCCTTTTTCGAGTAAAACAGCAAGTTTTTGAAGCGACTCTTTCAAATCCTTGTTTATATCCATCACGACGATGTTGTTTCTGTTCGCCAAAGCTTTAATAAATTTTCCTTTTACATGTTTTTCTTTGGCATAAAAATAGGTGTTTTTGAAAATTGAATTTTTGATAAAAGCTGAAACAAACAGCCCGTCAAAAAAGCTTTGATGATTTGGAGCGAGAATAAATGGCCCGTTGGGCAGATTCTCAATTCCTTCGCCGGTGATTCTAAAATAGAGTTTAAAGAGAAGTTTGGAAGAATTCTTAAACAGATTTTGTGTAAACCAGCTTTTGGGGAGATCAAGCCTGACTTCTTCCTTAAAAATTTCAGCCCACTTCACAATTTCTATGTTAAGTTTGGACTTGTGTTCCTTCATAAAGTGTGCAAGCTTTTCCACAGTCGGGTGGGTGATATGCATATCTTCTTTCAGTTTCAAGCCAAATGTCGATTCAAGAAAGACCTGGAAATTTACCTTGTCGAGACTGTCCATCCCAAGATCCATCTCAAAGTGATCATCAGCGAAAACTTCCACTTTTTTCAAGTTGTGCAGATAGTCTTTGATTACAATATACTCTTCAAAATCGGGTTGTGGTTTTTTATCTATGCTTTTATCTTTTCGATTTTCTTCAACAAGGTTTGCAAGTTGAAATCTTTTGATTTTCCCGAGTCGGGTTTTGGGTAGTTCTTCTTTAACCAGAACAAATTTGCCAATTTTTTTAGAAGGGTGGGCGGTTTTATTATATTTGTCAATCACTTCCCACTTAAAAGTTTCTTCAAAATTGTGAATGTCTTTTTCAGCAAGTTTTTTGAATTCAGGCAGGATGGCAACAGCTATGCTGTCATTTTCCGCGTAGGCTGCCACTTCTGCGATATAATCTGAGGTTTCTTTAAGTTTACCTTCGATCTCCTCGGGAGAGATGTTTTTACCGTTCGAAAGGATGATAATTTCTTTTGCGCGTCCCGTTATATGAATGTAACCTTCATCGTCCAGGTGTCCAAGATCACCTGTTCGCAGCCATCCATCCTGTAGAACTTCGGCGGTCTCTTCGGGCTTGTTATAATATCCTTTCATAACATTTCTGCCTTTAACGAAAATTTCACCGTCTCTTGTCTCAAGCAGTACTCCGGGCAGAAGTTCACCTGCCGAGCCAATTTTCCATCTTCCGGGTCTGGTAAAAGTGATCATCGGGGCACATTCAGTCATTCCGTATCCTTCGAGCATCTCAAAACCAAGAGTCTTATAATCGTTTGCAACTTCTTCATTCAGTTTTGCTCCACCACACACCATAAACTGAACATTTCCGCCAAATTTGGCGTGTACGGCACCAAAAACCTTTCTGGAAAAGCTTTTAGAATTGACACTTTTTGCGACTTTGAAGAGCATTGAGGCAACGGTATTTTTGTGTATTTTATCCATCACCCCTTTTCTGATTGCCTCATAAAGTCGTGGAACCCCGATCATAATCGCAACTTTATTATTCTGAAGCGTTGCAATAATATCTTCAGAAACCATTGATGGTGAAAAAGCCATTGTTCCACCGGCAAAGAGGGGAGCAACAAAAGAACCGATTAACGGGAGAATATGATGCATCGGAAGCAGAACGAGAGTGGTTCTCTCGGGAGTGTAAATTTTAACATAATCGCAGACACCCTCGAGGTTTTTCAGGATATTTTCAAATGAAAGCATTACTCCTTTTGGATTGCCTGTTGTTCCTGATGTGTAGGTTATTACCGCAGTTTTTTCCATATCGGTTTGTTCGAAATCGAGTGCCTCAAATTTTTCGAAATCTTCAGAAATCTCTTCGAAAATAATCACTTTAATGGGATACAGAAGTTCAGACTCAATTTTGTCGAATATTTCCACATACTCTTGAGGGATAAAAATTACTTCGGGCCGGCTGTCATTTAAGATGTAGGCAACTTCACCCGGCAGCGACATAAAATCTATGGGTACGGCGGTTGCTCTGTTCAACCAGATAGAGAAAAAAGCGAAAATCCACTCCGGGCGATTCGGGGAGAAAACTGCAACTTTATCAGGTTTTATGTCTGCATAGAGGGATGCATACATAGCCGATTGTTTAAAGAACTCGGTATAGGAAATTTTTTTATCTTTCCAGATTGCTGCAATTTGATTTCGTACAGTAAATTTCAAGTTAGTCTCCAGTTAAAAAAATTATAAGTAGCAAGATAAGGAAAATATTTAAGTAATGATTAAATAAAGTTGAAAGATTTTCTTTGTGGTGGTTGAACCGTTTGTTATATTTGCAGACTGACAAAAATTCATTTTTTTCTATAAACCAAAAGGACCGCAAATGTTTGCAGTTGTTGATATTGCAGGACAGCAGTTTAAAGTTTTAGAGTCGGAGAAACATTATGTTCCCCGCCTAAACGCTGAGCCTGACAGTGAAGTAGTATTTGATAATGTATTACTTTACTCAGATGATGCCGGTGTAAAAGTTGGCAAGCCATATGTGGATGGCTTAAAAGTTACCGCAAAAGTGTTAAGCCATCTTAAAGATGAAAAAGTTCTCGTGTACAAGAAAAAGCGTCGTAAAAATTACGAAAAGATGAACGGACACAGACAGCATCTGACCAGAATAGAAATAATTAAAATAGGATAAGGAGTTAACAATGGCACATAAAAAAGGACAAGGATCAACCAGAAATGGTAGAGACAGTAATGCCCAAAGACTTGGTGTAAAAGCTTTTGGCGGACAATTTGTTGAAGCCGGCTCCATTATCGTTCGCCAGAGAGGAACTAAATTCCATCCGGGGCTTAATGTTGGTAAAGGCAAAGATGATACTTTGTTTGCATTAACAGACGGTACCGTGGAATTCAGAACCCGCGCTAACGACCGTCAGTTTATTTCAATTGTTCCTCCAACCGAATAGATAAGAGGACTCGATGAAGAAGATCACCGTAGTAGGTGCCGGAAATGTCGGTGCCACTGCAGCTCAAAGAATAGCTGAAAAGCATCTTGCTGAAAATGTAGTATTACTCGATGTTATCGAAGGTATTCCACAAGGAAAAGCCCTTGATATGTGGGAGAGTGGACCTGTTGAAGATTTTGACAGTGCCGTAATTGGAACGAATGATTATAGTGACACCGCCGGTTCCGATATCGTGGTGATCACTGCAGGACTGGCGCGTAAACCGGGGATGACCCGCGACGATCTATTGATGAAAAATGCAGAGATTGTCCGCTCAGTTACTGAACAAGTGGTTCCCGTCTCGCCGGATGCCGTAATTGTTGTGGTTTCGAACCCACTCGATGTTATGACCTGGGTTTCAATGAAAACCAGCGGTTTCCCAAAAAATCGTGTTGTTGGAATGGCAGGAGTTCTTGATTCCGCCCGTTTCCGACTTTTTATTGCAAAAGAACTTAATGTTTCTGTAATGGATGTTCAAGCTCTTGTTCTCGGCGGTCATGGTGATTCAATGGTTCCATTGATCAGATATTCAACGGTTTCCGGAATCCCAATCAGCGAACTGATGTCTGCTGAAAGGATAGAGCAACTTGTTGACAGAGCTCGCAACGGTGGTATCGAAATCGTCAATTATCTTAAAACAGGCAGCGCATATTACGCACCTTCATCCTCCGCTGTTGAAATGGTGGATGCAATAGTTAAAAACAGACAAAGAATTCTTCCTTGTGCTGCTTATCTTGAAGGTGAATATGGTCTGAATGGAATGTATGTTGGTGTTCCCGTTAAATTGGGCAGAAACGGCATTGAGAAGGTAATTGAACTAAAACTAACCGATAAGGAACTCGCAGAGCTTCACAGATCGGCTATGGATGTAAAAACGAATATTGACAAACTGGGGATGTAAAACCCGGTTGACGATTAAAGTTAAATAATATTAGAACCCCTTGTCAGAAATGATGAGGGGTTTTTTATTTTAAAGGTCGAACTCTAAAACAGTCTCGGTTCCGAGAGGGGATGGATTAAAACTTAACGACTTTGAGTAGATGCGCATGAGGAATAATCCTCTTCCTGAATCTTTAAGGAGGTTCTCAGGTTTTGTGGGATCGGGAATTGAAACAGGATTAAATCCCGTGCCTTGATCCTTGATTGCAACGGTAAAAAGTTCATTATCGGCAGTGATGGTAATTGAAACGGATTTTTCCGGATCTTTTTTATTGGCATGGAATATGGCATTGGTGGTGGCTTCTGAAACAGAGAGCATGATACCATAAAGTTTATCTTCTTCGATCGCCAATTCTGCGGCGATACCAAGAATAAACTCCTCAACCGTGTAGAGGCTGTCCGGAATACTTTGTACTTGAATGAAAAACTGTTTTTGGTCCACTAACTTCAAAATTTTTATTGCAAAATAAGAAAAAATTAGATCACTTTAATTGAAATTAATCAAAGAAACCACTTGACTGCAAGATTTAATGTGGTAAGATACCTTCTTTCGTTCCCTTTTGAATCAATTCTTTCATACCACCCTCGTAAAGTAAACATAAACGCATCGTAAAATAGTGCACTTATCTCTGTAAGCGGAGCGATACCTTTATAATAGTTTTCCTCTTTTTTCAGACCGTTAATTATAACATCCGAGAAGTAGGAATAATATCGAAGCCCGACTTTAAAGGAAAACCTTCCTGCTGATGTGCTTAAAGCAGGGAGCAGAAGAAGTTCGGTAATTTCACGACTTGGCTTAATTTTATAGTCGTTCCACTTTAAATCACCTTGCTCACTTAATTTATAAAAACCACTAAATTCAAAATTAAGTTCTTTAGTAAGAACCACAACCGCGGAATCGACGAGAGAAATCTGACGGAAACTAAAACTTTTAAATCCGGGATTTAAATCTTCAAAATCATACACCATATAGTTCGCTAATATCTCAAAAGTTCCATAGTTCTTAAATTGACGACCTGAATAAGCGTATCCGGTGTTTAATCTAAAGATTCTGTTGGTGTTGTTATTTGAACTTCTCGCAGCAAGTATGTAAACAAGCTTTCCATATGAAAAATCGAATCCTGCAAAAAGAGAGAGATTTGAACTAAGTTGTCTGGTATATCTCAGTCTCAATTGGGAGAGAAGTTCATCCCTTTCATCTATATTTTCACTTGAAGGGGTGTCATATCTTAGCTTAAAGTGAGAAACACTAAAATCCACTCTGTCGTAATCACTAATCAGAAAAATACTGCTTAGTGAAAGGAAGACCTGAGAAGCGACATTATTTTTTATCCCTTCATTCTTTTGGCGTTGTTCAAAATAATCAGAGTTCGAGTTTTCAGGATTAAGCAGAAGAAATTTTTCATTTCTTTCGGCAAAACTGGAAATAAATTTTATATCCATCGATTCCGAGGTGTAGTTGATTCCGGCAGCCAGATCAAATTTTAATTCTTCAATTTGAGAGTCAAAGGAAGTGGGGAAGAGATCGTTGGGAAGTTTATACTGAGTTGATCTTGTCACCACCCTGTCAGAAAAATTCACTTTAAAGTTAATCGAGGTGTTTTTAAGGACATTACTGTAGTTAAACTCATCTGAAAACAAAAACATTCTGTCATTTCTTCTTTGAAGGTTTTTTTCAATTCCGTAGATATCTTGTAACAGTGAATCTGAATCAAAGAAAAAATCCCGACCCGACTCGTGGTAGTTTACAAACAGTCTGTTCTGGATTCCCGGGTCTATGAAATTTTCGATGGTGGCAGTAAACTCTCTTAGAGTGTTTTTTCTGGGACTGATATCCTCATTCCTAAAAATGAAATTTGAACCAATCAAAAAGTCAGAGAATAGAGTTCTGTCGATTCCTCCCTGGATTCCATAGATTGCACCATTGTTCGAAATACCCGATTGAACATCCTCTGTGTAACCCCCAAAGGGGAGGAGATTTACAAGGTCTTCAATTAAAGTCCGGTTAAAGAGGATCCCAAAATTGGATGCGGCAGTGTTAATGTCAGTTGTTCTGGAATCACTGTAGATTTTACTGCTTACCAAAGCCCCGGGATTAAAATAGTTATTGATTCTGTAGTCTCCCGAGAGTCTTAATACATTTTCATCCCTGGTTGTGTTTGCCCCTGAATACTTGATAAGTGAAGCATGAAGTTTTTCAGTCAGATTAAAATTAAATCGTCCAATTGCCAGGGAATAATCAACATTTGTTAAGAGTGAATAGATGCTAAGTTCTTTGTTGAATACTGTGGTTATGGAATTTTGTTTCACAACCGGTAACAGATAGGTTTGTGAAGAATCACCATCATACTGTGAATACAGCGGGATGGAGGTGATTAAAACTAAAATTATTGACTGTAAAAACTTTCTCAATCGAACCGTGTGACTTGAAATGAAGAAAGGTCCGACCAAAAAACGGGGGTATTGCCACCCGGCAGGTAAACAGCTACCCGCCAAAAATATTTTTTATTCAGTGATATCGAAGGAATGTAATTTGGGATGAACAGTTCACCGGGAACCGTTGAACGATAACGCACCGACCTCCAGACCTCATTTACAACAGGTGAGTCATAAACCACTATCTCATATTCCAGGTCGAAGGGAAGTGATTCCACTGAATAAACATCAAAAAAAGGAATTACCGCACCGTTTTGTGGGAATAGCTTTTCCACTGTGGGGAATAAAAAGGCAATATAATCATCTGAAAATTTACTGAATCTTCCTCCATGATCTGCAGTCCGGAACTTGTAATAATATTTAACAGAGTGTGACAGTGCAAGGGAATCTGTATCGTGCAAATCATCCAAAAACAACACAAAATCATTCTGATTTGGTGTAAATCCGGGTGAGGTGGAACGGTAAACTTCAAGTCCCTTAAAATCGGGATTGTCATCTTTACTCCATTCAAATGAAACGAGCAGTTTGCCTTCGTAATTCACGGGTGTTACATTTATGTAGGATGGGAGTACAGGATCAAAATTGTTCCCCGGCCTGGCGACAACAGGGTAAGATTTCCTGCTCTCTTTTCCGTTTCTTCCCACCGCCGAGACTGCATAATAATAAACTGAATCGTAGAACAGATTTTCATCTCTATAAAAAGTGGAAAAAAGCTTTTTGTAAAAAGTGAGATTTACAGAATCGTTTACTCCTCGATAGAGATTATAATAAGAATATTCAGGGTCGATATTTTCCCACCACCTCACAATTACCACTCCATCGGAAGCAGTTGTAATTCTGATATTTTCGGGCACAGCAGGAGGAAGCCCTGAGTCGTAGGGAACCAGGGGAATATTCTGCTCACAACCGATAAGCAAAATCAAAGAGAAAAGAGAAAGGGATAAAAGTTTTCTCAAATTATCTGTTTTTGTTTTGAAATTACTCTATTTAATCGAAAAAAGCTCTCCTCTTTTTGGTATCTTAACCGATTTAAAGTGATTTAAAAGCAGACGGTTTTTAAATTTCTCCTGCTGATCCGGTTCACCATGAACAAGAAAAATATCTTTCATTTTTTCACGATTGAATTTGTTTACATAATAAATCAACTCGTCAGAATCTGCATGGGCTGACAGGGAGTTGAATACAACCACTTCGGCTTTTAGTTGGTATGGATCACCAAAGATGTTTATTTCAGGATTTCGTTCAATAATTCGTTTACCAAGAGTATGTTCGGCACAATAACCCGTCATCATAATGATGTTTTTAGGATTTTGAATGTTGTTTGCAAGGTGGTGAAGTATTCTACCTGACTCTGCCATTCCTGAAGCTGAAATGATCATCATTGGGCCTTCACGGTCATTCAGTCGTTTTGATTCTTCAACATCGGTAATATAAGTCAATTTGTTAAATCCCAGAGGGTCTTCATTCCGAAGAATGTGTGCTGATGTTTCAAGATCATAACATTCGGTGTGCCTTCTGAAAACTGCTGTCGCATTAAATGAAAGGGGTGAATCTACATATACAGGGATAAGGGGGACAACACCCTTTTCAAAAATTGTATGCAAAAGATATACAAGTTCCTGAGTTCTGCCAAGGCTGAAAGCCGGAACGATTATTTTTCCTTTTCTTTCAATTGCACGATTTATTACCTCAACAACTTTAGCTTCCGACATGTCAAAATCTTCATGGAACCTGCCACCATAGGTGCTTTCGCAAATAAAATAATCAACATCCGGGATAATTTCAGGGTCTCTAAGAATTGGCATGTTTGGTCTGCCGAGATCGCCGGAAAATCCCAACTCAATCGTTTTCCCATCATCTTCGATCTTCATGTAAGTCACAGCACTTCCGAGGATATGCCCTGCATCGTAGAATGAAGCGGTAACACCGGGTAACACCTCAAATTCGTGGTGGTAGTTTACCCCCTGCATCAAGTTGAGGGTTTCATCCACATCCTGTTGCGTATAAAGAGGTTCAAAAAGATTTTTTCCTTGTTTGGCTCTTTTTTTATTTACAAACTCGGTATCTTTTTGTTGGATGTGGGCAGAATCAGCGAGCATTATCTCGCACAGATCTTTTGTTGCATGTGTGCAAAAAATTGTACCTCTAAAACCCCGTTTTACGAGATTTGGCAGATTTCCTGCATGGTCGATATGAGCATGTGAGAGGATAACCGCATCAATATCTTTTGGGTTGTAAAAATCGAAAGTACGGTTTAATTCAAAGGCTTCTTTCCTTTTACCCTGGAACATTCCACAATCCAATAAAATAGTGCCTGAACCGGTTGTCAGCAGGTGATTTGAGCCCGTTACTGTCTCAGCTGCTCCGATAAATTGAATATTCATAAATCTCCTGTTTGTAAAGTTCTCAAACTTACAAAAAAGTTGCCTCAAAAGAAAATGGAACTTCAGAACCTCGGAACTTCAGAACCTCGGAACTTAATATCTCTGAATCTCCGAATTACTGAAACTCTGCATCTCTGAATCTCTGAGGTTCTGATTCTCAGAAATAAAAATTGACTATAATCAAAAACTTTAATAAATTTAAAGTTTGAGTTTTAAGAAATAATTTCCGGATGCAGAATGCTTGAAAATTATATTCCCGTTCTTGTAGTGATGGGATTTGCAGTTATCTTCTCGGTGGCTGTTGTGGCTTCTTCTTCGCTGTTTGGACCACAACGACCAACTGTAGTTAAGAGTTCTCCCTACGAGAGTGGAATGAAGCCAATCGGGTCAACTGAAGAGAGGATTTCGGTCAAATATTATGTTGTTGCCATGCTCTTTATAATATTTGATCTTGAAGTAATCTTTGTATATCCATGGGCGGTGGAATTTATTGATTTATTTAAAGAATTTGGAATTTCAGCTTTCATTTCAATGTTTGTGTTTTTAGTTGTATTTGAGTTAGGGTTCCTGTATGCATATAAAAAAGGAGGATTCAGATGGGATTAGAAGCTAAACTCATGAGTGACGGATTCCTTACCACCACAATTGATGCACTCGTTGGGTGGGCAAGGGAAAGTTCTGTATGGCCCATGCCGATGGGAATTTCGTGTTGTGGAATTGAGATGATGGCAGTTGCGGGTCCAAAATACGATATTGCACGATTTGGATCAGAAGTAATGAGATTTACACCAAGACAGTGTGATGTGATGCTTGTTGCCGGAACTGTTACATATAAAATGTCTCATGTTGTAAAGAAAATTTATGATCAGATGCCCGACCCCAAATGGGTGATCGCTATGGGTGTCTGCACTTCAACCGGTGGAATGTACCGTTCATATTCTGTTGTTCAGGGTATCGATCATTTTCTCCCTGTTGATATATATCTTGCCGGATGTCCACCAAGACCTGATAACCTGCTTAACGCATTGATGTTGATTCAGGATAAAATAAAAAACACAAAAGCAAGAGAATTTCAAAACATACCTCTTTTGGAGCCTGTGAAAGTAAATGGAAATTAAAGATAAAATAGTTCCTCTTCTTCAAGAGCAGTTTCCCGAAACCAATTTTGAAGTGACCGATTTCAGAGGAGATCTTAAAATTAAATTTGATGCATCGCTCATCGTTCCTGTTGGTAACTTTTTGAAGCAGCACGATGAGCTCAAATTTAATATGTGTGAAGATGTAACCGCTGTCGATTGGGCAACAAAAAAGAAAAGATTTACGATCATCTATCACATCTACTCGCTCGAAAACAAATTTCGCCTTCGTTTGGCATGTGATGTTGAAGAGAATCATCCACACATTGAATCAGTTGTACCCGTCTGGAAATCAGCCAATTGGTATGAAAGAGAGACTTATGACATGTACGGGATAAAATTTGACAATCATCCTGATCTGAGAAGGATGTATATGCCCGAAGAATATGAATATTATCCTCTACGCAAGGAATATCCTCTGATGGGGATACCGGGCGACTTAACCCTACCGAAGAAATAGAGAGATTATGGAAAAATTAACTAAAGATGATGTGCATCCAAGTATTGTAAAAGCACTTCTCGACCAGGAAACCAATATTACATTCGAAGATGCTCTCGAAAATGAGATGATCCTGAATATGGGTCCTCAACATCCTGCAACTCATGGTGTGTTAAGAGTGCTGTTGAGACTTGACGGTGAAACTATAGTAGCTGCTGTTCCTGATCTCGGGTATCTTCACCGCGGTTATGAAAAAATGGCTGAAAACATGTCTTTTTATGAGTTTATTCCTCATACTGACAGACTTGACTATATCTCACCACCGGCAAATAATACTGCATTCTGTTTGGCAGTCGAAAAATTATATGGTATCGAAGCTCCTGTGAGAGCTCAATATATCAGAATGATTATGACGGAGCTTGCGCGAATAACTTCACATCTGGTTGCTGTTGGATCACTCGCGATGGATGTTGGTGCCTTAACTGTGTTCCTCTGGTGCCTCCGTGAGAGAGAAAAAGTTTTGAACTCTTATGATATCATCTGCGGAGCGAGATTTACAACCAGCTACACCAGAATTGGCGGGGTTGCTGCCGATATGCCGGATGAGGCGATTGTTATTATCAAAGATTTTATTGCTCAGTTTGAAGAAAAACTTGACGAGGCTGAACGGCTCCTGAACACTAACAGAATATTTGTTGAACGACTTGAAGGAGTTGGAGTAATTTCCGGTGAAGAAGCAATAAATATGGGACTTACCGGTCCAAACCTGAGAGGTTCGGGAATTGATCACGATCTTAGAAGAGCCAATCCTTACATGCTTTATGACCAGATGGATTTTAAAGTCCCTGTTTATAACGAAGGCGATAGCCTTGCCCGTTATTTTGTAAGAGCGGATGAACTTCGTGAGAGTTGCAAGATTATCCTTCAGTGCCTCGATAAGATGCCGAAAGGGGAGATAATGTTAAATTCTCCTAAAAAAGTTCTTCCACGAAAAACTGAAATCTATACTAAGATGGAAGAATTGATTCATGACTTTATGATCGTCAATTTTGGGGTGAAACCACCTGTTGGTGATATCTATTCCGCAGTTGAAAATCCTAAAGGTGAACTTGGTTTCTACATCGTAAGCAAAGGTGAAGGACATCCGTGGAAAATGAAAATCAGGTCGCCTTCATTCTGTAATTTACAGTCACTTGGTGGTTTGATCAAGGGACACATGATCTCTGATGTGGTTGCAATAATCGGCAGTCTTGACCCCGTAATGGGCGAAGCCGATAAATAGGAAGAGGAAATTAATGGAATTCAAATTTACAGTAGAAAATCACGAAAAAGTAGTTAAACTCTTCGATAATTATCCGACAAAAAAGGCGGCTGTTATGCCTGTGCTATATATTGCACAAGAACAAAACGGCTACATCTCCGGAGAAGTTATTAAAGAAGTATCAACAATTCTTGAAATTTCTGAAGAAGATGTGATGGGAGTAGTTACTTTCTACACGATGTATCACCAACACATGCCGGGAAAATACCACCTTCAAGTGTGTACCAATGTTTCCTGCATGTTAAGGGGTGCATATGATATCTGGGAAGCTGTTAAGACTAAAACAGGTCTTAAAAATGGTGAAACCTCCGCTGACGGACTTTTTTCACTCGAAGAGGTTGAGTGTATGGGATCATGCGGCACTGCCCCTATGATTGCAGTGAATGAAGATTTCCACGAGAATCTCACCAAGGAAACGGCTCTCGAATTAATTGACTCCCTAAAATAAAAGTGATGACGATGGAAAAAATTGTTTTACCTGAAATAGAAAATTTACATAAAATAGATGTCTATCGCGCCAACGGTGGATATGAAGCTATTAAAAAAGCACTTGCTACAACTCCTGATGAAATAATTGATACAGTGAAAAAATCGGGTTTAAGAGGAAGAGGGGGCGCAGCCTTCTCTTGCGGGCTTAAATGGTCGTTTATGCCTAAAACCACCGATAAACCAAAATATCTTTGTGTTAATGGTGATGAATCGGAACCGGGATCCTTTAAGGACCGACAGATTTTTGAATATAATCCTCACCAGTGTATCGAAGGAATCTTGATTGCATCTTATGCGATTGGAGCAAATTCAGCTTATGTATATATTCGCGGTGAATATCATAAATGGATAAAACTGTTCCAAAAAGCACTCGATGATGCTTATGATGCAGGTCTCGTTGGCGAGAAAATGAAAACCACATTTGGTACCAAATTTCATGTGAATATTTATGTCCACAAAGGTGCAGGTGCATATATTTGTGGTGAAGAGTCTTCTTTGATGAATTCCATCGAAGGAAAAAGAGGCTACCCAAGAGTTAAACCACCATTTCCGGCACAGAATGGCCTTTGGGGTAATCCCACCACCATTAATAATGTTGAGACATTAACAAATGTTCCTGCAATTATCAACAAGGGCTGGGAATGGTTTTCAAAAATTGGCGCTGAAAAACACCCCGGAACAATTTTGTACGGTGTCAGTGGACATGTAAATAAACCCGGCGTTTATGAACTTCCTTCAGGAACACTCCTCACAGATATAATTTACAATTATGCGGGCGGAGTACCGGGGAATAAAAAAATTAAATGTGTTATCCCCGGTGGATCTTCGATGCCGCCTCTTCGTGGTGATCAGCTTGAAGGCATCGCAATGGATGCTGATTCTCTGAAAGCTGCAGGCAGCTCCATTGGAACCGCCGGAATCATGGTTATGGATGAAGATACCGATTTGGTGAGAGTGCTCGCCCGTATCTCCAAATTTTATTATCACGAAAGCTGTGGCCAGTGTACACCTTGCCGTGAAGGTACCGGTTGGATGTTAAAAATCCTTAACAGAATGGCTGCAGGACAGGGACAGAAGGACGACATAGAGCTTTTGCTTAGCGTTGCAAACAACATTGATGGAAATACAATTTGTGCACTTGGTGAAGCTGCTGCATGGCCTGTTAAATTTATGGTAAGCCGCTTCCGCGAAGAATTTGAATCAAGAATGAATAATTCTCTCGATCATCCTTCGCTTAACAAGGTTCATTCAATGAGGCACTCAAAGATTACAGTGGAGTGATGGGTAGAACTACGGAGATTCGGAACCTCAGAGCTTCGGTAATGAAACTCTGAAGTTCTGAAACTTTCAGGTACTCAAGTATCTTTAGTCTCCCAATCACTGAAACTCTGAAGCTCTGAAGCTCCGAGGTTCTGAAGTTCTGAAGTTCTCACTTTACAAGGTATCTCTTAATCTTCTGAGTAGTAGTTTTCTCGAATTCTTTTTCGCGCACATAATACTTCTGGATTTGTTTGTAGGGTGCGAGGTGTTTGTTTGCCTCTTTTACGATTCCTGCAGCGATCTCTTCGAGAAGAGGTTCTTCAATTTTCACATGATGTTTTTCGGAATATTCGATCAATGTTTCGGCATTCAGAACAAGTTGAACCGCTATTATCTCTTTATGTTTTGCATCTTCTTCTCCATAAACAAAACACTCAAGAACGAGGGGATTTCTATTAAGAATATCTTCAACTTCCTCAGGGAAGACATTTTTCCCGTTGCTTGCAATGATAACATTTTTCTTTCTTCCTCTGATGTGAAGAAATCCATCCGAATCTATATACCCCAAATCTCCTGATTTAAAGTACCCTTCGGGATCAAATGCCTCGGCAGTTAGTTTTTCATTTTTGTAATAACCTATCATCACATTGTCACCCTTAATATATATTTCGCCGACACCGTCAGAATCGGGTTCAACAATTTTCAGAGTTACTCCTGGAAGTGGCAGACCGGCAGAATCATCTTTGTATGCCATGAGTCTGTTTAACGCAGTAATAGGTGCAGTTTCTGTTAGTCCGTATCCCTGGAGGAAAGTAAATCCAAATTCACGCAATCCTTTTGCGACTTCAGGGTCGGGGGCAGCGCCTCCGGCGATGAATATTCTTACATGACCTCCAAATTTGTGGTGCATCTCCTTAAACACTTTTTGTTTAATCTCTTTCATTCCCAATTTTTCAAGAAATCCGGTGATCTTCACAAGTGGAGGGACGACTTTCGATTTAACCTTATCTTCTTTAATGGTTTTGGAGATTCTTTTAAACATTTTATCGAATAAAAGAGGAACGCCGAGCAGAATTGTGGCTTTAACAACCTGCAAATCATCCACAATTGTTTTTAAGGATCTGGCAAAATGAACCGATCCACCTTTATAGAGGGGACAAAGCATACCACAAGTACATTCATAAGTATGATGCATCGGTAAAACAGAAAGGAATCTGTCATCCGGGGTAATTTCGATCATGCTCGTCATCGACATAAGGTTTATAGCCAGATTTTTTTGGCTTAACATCACACCTTTTGCTCTTCCGAGAGAACCGGATGTAAAGATTATTTCAGCCATCTGGTCAGGATTAATTCGTGGGAGGGAATCAATTCCTGCCGGGGGAGTGGACTCGATAAGAGCTGACATGGAAATCCTGTCATCCTCGTTCGCATTAATGTCCATACTGATTTTAACTTTTAATTTACTGATTGCAGCGGCTTCTTCATCCATCAAATTGTTGTAATTTTTGGAGAATACTATAACTTCAGATTCGCTTTCATAAAGGATATTGAGAATCTCATTTTGGGTAAGATTTTTATCGATTGGAACAATCACATAATCGAAAGTCATCGCTGTGAGATAAGTAAGAGCCCATTGAACTCTGTTTTCACCAATTACAGCAATATGAGTTCTTTCTTTTATTCCCAACTTTCGGAGACCCGCTCCAAAACGCAACACAGTATCGAGTAATTTTTCAAAAGTGAGTTTTTTAATCGGAGTATCGTTAAGGTCTTCCAGCGCTATTTTCCCGGCATGGTCTCTCCCAATCATCAGTACCATATCCTGGATACTGGAGATTTTGGGGACATCAAAAAGTTTGTGTTTTAAGTCCATAATATTTCCTCAAAAATCTAAGTTTGTCAACAATAAACTTAGTTAATATTTTAATAAGTATTATATAAAACGAAAAAAATGTACCCGTTTTCTTTGCAATATTATTTGTAAGCGTTATATTAAACAGTATTTTTTATCTGATTTGTAAACCCTAACAAACCGAAGAGCAAAATGACGGTAATCTTTTCTAAAAAATGTGAACTTGGAATTCAAGCAGTACTTTATCTCTCAACACTTGAACCGGATCAAAAAGTGAATGCAAGCCAGGTAGCTGAAAAATTAAAAGTTCCCAAGGAGTTTGTGTCGAAGGTGATGCAGATACTTACTGATTCAAAAATTGTTGCATCTAAAAAAGGAAAAAACGGGGGATTTTATCTTGGAAAAAATCCATCCGAGATAAAATTAATTGATATTGTAACAGTTTTAGATGGAATGGAAGTTTTTAATTCGTGTGTTCTGGGTTTCCCGGGGTGTTCGGTTTCCACTCCGTGCCCGATGCATAACGAATGGGGGAGAATACGGACAATCGCCTATAACATGTTAAGCACTGAAACCCTCGAAACAATGAAGGAGAAGTCAATTAATAAAATCGAGTCGATAGCAAAAGGGGATTACTAATCCTCTTTTAAGAGGTCGATAATTGCTTTCCCAAGTAGTTTACCAATAAGTTTTTGACCTTCACTTGTGAAATGAATATAATCTCTACTCCCAAGATCTGCTTTTACCCAATCAATCATTGAAGAATCGCCTCCCATCACCGCCTTCAGGTCCCAGTAGGCCAGGTCATGCTTTTTAGCAAGTTTGGTGATTCCTTCTTTCATAACACCTGTCATTTTGTTGTTTCGGTATTTTCCGCCATTATAACCGAAAAAGTCGGGGGGTGAAATCAAAATAAAAGAAGCTTTTGGGGCATTTTTTTTCAATTTAAGAATTAATTTATCATATTCAACATTAATATACTGAAGATTAAAGTTGGGTCCCGTGCAGTCATTTGTGCCAAGATTTATGATTAAAATATCGGGATCAAACGCTTCGATGAAGGGATAGATGTAGTTCATCTGAACATTGTAACTTAAAAGTGATGCTCCGATAACTCCAAACCATGTGGTAACCACGCCACCACTTTTTGTTGTCGTAATCACTCCCTTCGAGTGAATCGGTGGAACATTTTTCCCTGATGAAATGTAAAAACCGGGTAACTCATCTGAAAATTTTAACTGAATTGTATGGTTCTGATTTATTTGTGATGAGTTGATTGTTACATCGTCTCCCGACAAATCTTTGATGGATAACTTGTCGATGGTAGTTTTTGACAAAAGTGTAAACCCGTTGATTTCTTCTCCCGAAGAAGATATCTTTACGCCCGTATGTCCAATTGACGATGGGAAAGATTTGTTTAAAGTGAGAAAGGTTTTACCACCATCCCCAAATTTTTCTGCCAGTTCGGCATTAAGGGATTTGGCAATTTCTCCTGATGAGACATGTGAATCACCGATGACAAATATCCTTAATTGTGAACCTGATGAGTCACTTTTAAATTTTTGATTAAATATTTTTTCTATTGAAGAAGGATTTTCAATTTTATTACTGTCCGGTACGAGAAAGGGATAACGCTCAAAATCTGACTGGGCATGGTAACATGTTGAAAATATTAGAGTTATAAATAAGATATAAAGTGGTTTTACATTCATAATGAGGTTTGGTGATAGATTATTATACCTGTGAATCACTGATTATTAGTTAAATTTGAAGTTTTAATATCTCTAAATAATGAACAAATACACACTTCAGATCTTATTCAGTATCATATTGGTGAACGGACTTCTACTGAGTCTCTCACTTCTGGGACCTGATTTTACAATTAAATCTCCCATCGACGGGGAAGAGTTTGTTATCAGTTTTCCTGATGTAAGGGAGAGTTTATTTAAGTCAGCCCAGCAAAATAATGAAAATGCTGAGAATTTTTTAAGTAAATATGATGACTCAGAAGAGATTGAACCGGAGACTTCAACAAAAGATAACGGTAATGAGGGGCTTGATGATTTTTTAACCAACCCTGAGACAGATGGTGAAAGAGCTCTCGATATCTTTTTTAAGGCGCTTAAAAATGAGAGCGAAAGCAGAGTTGTAAGGGTTGCACACTATGGAGATTCCCAGATTGAGGGTGACAGGATAACTTCTTATTTACGGGAATTTTTTCAAAAGGAATTTGGTGGCGAGGGGGTTGGATATGTGCCCGTTGATGACATTACAGATAATGTAAATTATTTCAGGTCCACTTCAGGCAATTGGGAAAGATACAATGTGTTTAATCACGGTTATTCTTCCGGCAAATATGCACTTTCCGGGCTCGTATTTAAATACGGGAATGGTAAAAAAGAGAAAAAAGAAGACAAGGGAAAAGATAACGGAAACGATGAGCAGACTACACCTGAAGAGGATGTGAAAGATGAAGAATCACCAATTGAGGAAAAGATTGAACCGGAGGAAACCATCCCCCCGGATACCTCTGGAGGGTCACTTTTTTCGTCGAAAAATTCATTTTACCTTGCAGACAGTTATAATTTTTTAAGTTCTGCAAAAAAACAAAAACCTAAAAAGAAAAAAACGGCTTCTTTAAGGGGGAGTGTTACCTTAAATTTTGGCAAGGCAGTAAAATTCAGTAAAATAGGCGTTTTTTACGGTAAAACGGGTTCGAATGCTCAGGTGAAAATAAGCGATCTGAAAAGCGGGGATGAAATTTCGACAGTTGGTCTTGAGGGAGGTAGTTCGTTTGGCTTGAAATATGTTAAATATCGTGGTAATGGAAGCACCATCCGATTTGATATAAGGACAGGAATTAATCCGGAAATTTATGGATTCTTTTTTGACGGCAATAATGGTGTCCAAATTGATAATTTAGCGATCAGAGGTCATTCGGGTGACGGACTGTTAAAGATCGATAAAAATTATTTACAAGCACAATATGATGATTTAAATGTAAAACTGATTATTTTGCAGTTCGGAATGAATGTAATGCCGACTATTCATAAAGAGTCTGATCTTGAAAGAGTGAAAAAATATTATTCTAATCTCTTTTCGGGAATGAAAAGCAGGGCAAAAAATGCTTCAATACTTGTGATAGGCCCCGGGGATATGGGTGTAATAAGGCGCGGAAGCAATGTTTCTCACCCTTTTATAGGGAGAGTTGTTGAGATTATGAAACAGTGTGCCATTGAGAATGGATGTGCATTTTGGGATACCTACCATTTGATGGGGGGAGAAAACTCAATTGCTGCCTGGGCACAAAAAGGATATGCTGCAAGAGATGGTCATTTTATTAACCGTGGGCAAAAAATTATCGCCGCTGAGTTATTTAAGGGCATCAATGGAGCTTATAAAGAATATTTGGACAGAATTAAAATCAATTAACCGTTAACCAACAGAACGGATGGCACCATGAAGAAAAGTTTACCAGGTCTGTGTAATACGATAAATAAAAGAAAAAATCTTTTATTTATCGCATTGTACAGCAGCTTAGGGACTCTGCTCGCAGGAACAAGCCCCGCCAATTTACCGGAAGGGATTCTTTTCCCGCCGGATTCTATTGCGGTAATACAAAATGACTCATCCCCGGGTGTGTCACGAACTCCAACTTCCGCAACCGAAGGATTGACCCGCCTGGGCACATTCCCTTTCCTTAGAACCAGCCAGAATTTTATTGAATGGCAGGATGAAAAAGCCGCTGAAGTGTTCTTTTCAAAACTTGCAAACGCGAGCAACAAAAAGCTCAGGATTCTCCACATCGGCGACTCTCACCTGCAGGCTGATATCTACACAGGTTATATTCGGGAAGAGCTGCAAAAAATGTATGGAATGGGTGGAAGAGGGATCGTTTTCCCTTATTCTGCGGCAAAAACTCACTCAGCCTACGACTATTTCACCTACTCAAAAGGGAAGTGGCTTTTCTCAAAAAACACTGAAACTTCACCTCTTCTTCAGATTGGTCTCGCGGGTTATTCAATTTCAACTACTGATCCAAACGCCAATTTTAAACTGGTATTTTCAAAAACCACACTTAAATCACCCAAAAACACCATAAAAATCTACACCGAAAAAGGGGTGTCGATGTTTGATGTTGTGCTTAAGGTAAATGGAGTTGCAGAACCGATAATTTTGACCTCGCAGGATGATCAAAACAGAACAGTTCTCCAAGCCACTGTGGATTCCGACCTCGAAAGCATAGAAGTTTCATTCAAAAAGTCAAATGATCAGCAGACTGCATTTATCTGTTATGGTATCATGCTTGAATCAACAAATGAAAATGGAGTGCTCTACGCAAGCACCGGCGTTAATGGAGCCGGACTTGGAAGTATCCTACGGCAGTCAAAGTTTGAAGATGAAATAAAGGACTTTAACCCCGATCTCTTCATTCTCGATCTTGGGATTAACGATTTTTTTGCGGGAGGTTATGATGAAGCCTCGATGAAGCAAAATCTTGTTGCAATAGTGAATAAAGTAAAAAATGCTGTTCCGGGTGCTACCATAATGTTGTTTAACATTCAGGACGCCTTTAACAAACGAAATAATGTAAGTGCCTGTTTAAATTTTGCTCAGTTGGTAAAAGATGTAGCATTCGAGAATGGATGTCTGTTTTATGATATCTATAATGTGAGCGGTGGAAAAAATTCGATGTTGAGCTGGCGGGCAAATTATCTCGCAAATGTTGATCAGATTCACCTCACTTCAAAAGGTTATAACCTAAAAGGAGAGCTCCTCCTTACGGCTTTGCAGAACTCGATGAAGAGATTTAACGAGGGAGAAAAAACTCTTGTTGTTAATAATAAAATACTGGAAGGGGCAATTCCGGGTGAACTCGCCATTTATGTTGATAACAATGAGAGCCAGAGTGTTTCCGCTTCAAATACCACCGTAATTACCGGAGGAAATACTACTTCAGCTCTTAAAGATGCCAACGGCGAATTTAAGATGCACAAAGTTTTGGGGGGCGAATCGATCCGCTCAATCGCAAAACTGTATAATGTGGAAATAAGTGATATCCGTGAGTGGAACAATTTTTTTGGAGCATTATCTGTCAATCAGGAACTTAAAGTTTATACCAAAAGAGTTAAAACGCCGGTTACTGCCTATACAAAAACCACTGCCACACAACCAACAACAACCAACAAACCGGTAACCAAAAGTTATTCTTCGCGAAATACCTATTATGGAAATAATTACGGTTATAAAACAACTGCAAAGAAAACAACCACTCCCGTAATTTCCAGCTACAGTGTCAGAAATGGTGACACCTGGTATGCAATTTCAAAAAGGACAGGAATTCCTGTAAACCAGTTAAAAGCTGCAAATGGAACAAAAGGTGATATTATCAGACCGGGACAAAAAATAAAAGTCCCTCAGAAAAACGCCTATGTCGCCCCCAAGACCACAACAAAATACGGGAATAAATATGCCAGCAACAAATCAAATAAAAATGTAACAGCAAAAACAGGTAAAACGACCAACAAAAATAACAAGACTACCACCGGATCAAGTTATAGTGTAAAAAGTGGTGATACATGGTCAGGGTTGTCACAAAAGACCGGAATTCCTGTTAACCAGCTAAAAGCCGCAAATGGAGTAAAAGGTGACATTATTCGCCCCGGACAAAAGATAAAAATTCCGGCCAAGAAGAAATAAAGGGGGAATCGGTCTAACTTTTGGAAGCAATTGAACTATTAAAATACAACCAGGGTAACCCCTTGTTGTTTAATTCAGTACTGTTCTTTTTTCTATTTACAGTACTTTATATTCTATTTACCGCATTCGCAAAAAATATTAAAGCGCGTAATGCCATACTTCTGATTTTTAGTCTCTATTTCTACTATAAAATCTCCGGTGAATATATTGGACTGCTTATAGCCGTTGGGTTCATCGATTTTTTTGTTGGGAAGTATCTGGTCAAAGAGAGTTCTTTAACCAAAAGAAGAATCCTGTTGGCAATCTCTGTAATGGCAAATGTTGGAATACTGATTTATTTTAAATATACCTTTTTTATTGTAAATCAGTTTGGGCTTCAATCTTCTCAGTTTTTTTCTTATTTCACACGAGAAATCCTCACTCCGGTAGGAATATCATACTACATCTTCAAATCTCTCGGGTATATTTTATCGATTTATCGGGAGGAATTGGAAGAAGCAGAGACTAACATTGTTAACTATCTCTTGTATGTTTCATTTTTCCCCACGATTGTCGCCGGGCCAATCACCAAAGCAGCGAATCTGTTACCACAATTCAGATCTGCTACAAATATTACCCGCGAAAATGTCAGTAAGGGGCTTTTCCTGCTCATTACAGGAATTCTCAAAAAGGTATTAATAGCCGATTTTATAGCTTTAAATTTTGTTGACAGAGTATTTGAGAATCCCGATCTTTTTACTTCTTTTGAGTGTCTGATTGCAGGATATGGTGCCTTTCTTCAGTTATATTTTGATTTTTCGGGATACACAGATATTGTTAGAGGAATGGCTTACCTGCTCGGATTTGAGCTTGAGGAAAATTTTAGAAAACCATTCCTTGCAAACTCTGTCAGCGAATTTTGGCGAAGATGGCATATTACCCTCTACACTTTCCTTAGTGAAAATATTTTCAATCCTCTTAGTTTTTCGCTTCGAAGAATTGGAATCATCGGTATCTATTTCTCCATTCTTGTTACCTTCCTTATTTCGGGAATTTGGCACGGAGCCAATCTGACATTTGTTGTTTGGGGGCTTATTCACGGGCTTTGTATAGTATTTGATACCATGTTCAGAAACACTCGAAAAAAGCTTGTTGCCAAAGTAAATGAAAGATATTTTAAATGGTTTGAAATTCTGGTTACTTTTCATGTAATCGCATTTTCTTTCATCATCTTTAAGGCTCCATCCCTTGAAAGCGCAGAGACCTTTATCTACAAACTTTTTTCCGGGATTAAGATTGTGCATATCGAAAAATGGATGGAATACTACATGATTCCATTTCTCGTGATGGTAATTGGACTTTTGCTTGCATTCCTCCCCGAGAGATTCTACAAATCACTTTATGTAAAATTTGCAGCCATTCACTGGAGTCTAAAAGCTTCTGCTTTTGCATTGGTTATTATATTTGTTTACCAGGTTCTTGGAACCTCAACTTTACCTTTCGTTTATATAGAGTTCTAAAATGAAAAAACTATTTACCCTGTTCTTCCTGATTTCTCTCACTTTGTCAGCTCAACTAAATATCGAAAACCTGACAGGTAAGGCATTCGCCAACAATTATGGCTATTATATGCTCGAAAAAGTTTGTGACCTTGCAGGAGGAAGACTGATGGGGACTCCTCAAAATGAACTTGGATTTGAAATTCTGAAAAAGCAGTTGAGTGACAACGGTCTTTCTTCTTATTATGAGGAGTTTACCTCTCCAATCTGGTACAGGGGTGACGATAAGGTTTTATTAACAGTTCCTTATAAAAAAGAGTTGAGGGCAACAGCACTTGCTTATTCTTCTCCTGCAAAAATTGAGCAGGGGAAAGTGGTTTATGTATTTTCAGGTTATGAAGTGGACTATAGTGGAATTGATGCCAAGGGCAAGATAGTTGTAATCAGCCAAACCAGACCTAAAGGTCGTGAAGAATTGTTAAGGGGTGAAGCTATTAAAATTGCTCATAAAATGGGGGCAGTTGCCGCACTCTTTATTAACGAAGCCAAAGGAGGTAAGGTTCTTTGTGGTGTTGGGAACTTCAAAGGGACTCCACTTCCAATCCCCGCATTTTCGCTGACAAATGAAGAGGGAAACAAATTAAAAAGACTTCTTGAAAATGGTGATCAAGTATTAATGGATATCAATTCCAACTCTTATGTGAAAACCGGCGTCTCAAAAAATCTTGTTTATAAATTTGAAGGAATTAAAAAAGAGAAGATTGTTATCGGTGCCCATTTCGACAGTTGGGACCTGGGTGATGGTGCAATCGACAACGGACATGGAAGTGCTGTCATTTTTGAAGCAGCTCTTTTGTTAAATAAATTGGGCTGCAAACCGGAGCGAACAATTGAGTTTGTGTGGTTTAATGGTGAAGAAACCGGATTATGGGGATCAAAAAAATATGTGGAAAAACATAAAAATGATTCAATTTATGCCATGTTTAACCTCGATATGCCGGGAAAGGTGAATGGTTACAATGTGATGGGGTTTGATCATCTCATACCTGCAATTAAAGAAATTACTTCAAAAAGTGGCTCTTATGACCTGTCGAATATTATGAGCACTGCCTGGACAAACAGTGACCATATGTTTTTTATGTTCGAAGGAATTCCTGTACTCACTCCCACAGGAGGAATGACAAAAGAGATGACCGAGCATTATCACGATTTTGGTGATACATTTGACAAGGTTGACAAAGATTATATCTCTCATGGAGCCATAGCGGTGGCATTTTTGGCGAACGGGCTGTCTCATTCAGACACATCCTACAAAAGAGCATCACAAGCAGAAGTTATAAAACTTTTAAAGGACCACAATCTGGAATCCCGGTTGAAAAAACAAGAGGAATATCCGTTTTAGGTCTCTGATTAATATGACTTGATAAAGTCATTTAAATTGTGTAAATTTGGGCTGCCACACTCTCAAGTTTTTTGAGGGAGTGGCAATTTTTTTTAGTTCACATACAAATTGGGAGTAATATGCAAGACATTGTATATTTATCACAAGACAGACTCATTGAGCTCGAGAAAGAGCTTGTTGAAATGAAATCCAGCGGAAGAAAAGAAATAGCCGGAAAAATCGCTGAAGCACGCGCTCATGGAGATCTATCTGAAAATGCCGAGTATGATGCAGCAAAAGAAGCCCAGGGGCTTTTTGAGTTGAGGATACACAAATTGGAGTCATTACTCGCTAAAACAAAAGTTATTGATCCAGCTTCGATGCCGAAGGATAAAGTTCATATCCTTGCAAAAGTCAGAATTAAAAACCTGAAGACCATGAAAGAGATTGTTTATCAAATAGTTTCTAATGAGGAAGCAAATCTTGAACAAGGAAGGATTTCGATCTCTTCACCTGTTGGTCAAGGCTTATTAAATAAGTCGGTTGGAGAAATTGCAGTAGTGAACGCTCCCGCAGGTATCATCAAATTCGAAGTTCTGGAAATCAGTTAACTTGCAATGGAATCCCTCGACGATTATTTTCTCACCCGAACACTAAAACTTGCTCTTAAGGGGAACGGGATGGTAAGTCCTAATCCAATGGTTGGAGCCGTTTTAGTTAAAGAAGGAAAGATTATCAGCGAGGGATTTCACTATAAATATGGTGGGGCGCATGCAGAAGTTGTCGCCATAAACAATTCGAGTGAAGATGTGTCGGGAACTGATTTGTATGTAAGTCTTGAACCCTGTTCACATTTTGGGAAAACTCCGCCATGTTCCGATCTGATAATCGACAAAAAAATTAAAAGGGTTGTAATTGGAGCCATTGACCCAAACCCTGTCGTAGCCGGAAACGGGGTTAAAAAACTTCTTGATGCTGGTGTTTCAGTTGAAGTCTCCCGTAATAAAAAATACACTGAATTTTATAAAAAATTTGCCACATACATTACTACGGATTTCCCCTGGATCACAATAAAATCAGCAATTACTCTTGATGGAAATGTTGCTGAGACTTCGGGTTATTCAAAATGGATTACCTCAGAAAAATCCCGCAAAGTTGTTCAACAACTTAGAAAATATCACGATGCCATCCTTACCACCTCCAAAACAGTTAGATCAGATAATCCACGGCTTACACTTCACAAAGAGAATGATTTATCCCCAAAGAGATTTATGCTGTCATCAAAACTCTTTTTTGATGACAAACTCAGCTTTTTCCAAAATACTGATGGAAAATCGATTATCATTACTTCTGATGACAATACAGAAAATTACGACACTACAAAAAAACTAAAACAAGCAGGGATTCCGGTAATGTCGATTCCAAAATTGGATGGTACTAACCTGCCTGACCCTGCTGAAGCTTTTAAAATAATCAGAACTGCCGGGATCACCTCTGTTATGGTTGAAGCAGGTGCAGAATTCACATCGATTTTGCTAAACAAACAGCTTTTTAATGAATTTGTTCTTTTTATTGCTCCCAAATTAATCGGAAGGGGAATTAACTTGTTTTCGGGAATTGAGCAGTATGGACTTGATAAATCCTTATTGTTGAATCTTCGGCAGGTGAAAAAAACAGATACAGATGCAATTTTATTTTTTGAAAGGATGGTAAACTGATGTTCACAGGCCTTGTTGAAGAAATTGGCACCATCACTGCGGTGCACCCGAGAGGTAATGAGATTTCAATAGATGTCGCATGCAGCGTTATTAATTCAGGAATCAAAGAGGGGGATAGCATTAACATCGACGGTGTCTGTCAAACGGTTGTATCAATCGATAAGGGAAGTCTGCGATTTGATTCGGTTGCCGAAACTCTAAAAAAAACCACATTTAATGGTTTCAAAAGAGGTTACCGTGTTAATCTGGAGAGGGCACTTAGAGCTGACTCGAGACTTGGAGGGCATTTTGTACTTGGACATGTTGACACAACCGGTAAAGTTTCAGGCGTGGTTCAATTGAGTGGCAGTTATGAATTAAAGATTAATTTTGATCCCAAATATGACAAATATGTAATCCCCGTCGGTTCCATTTGCATTAATGGAGTCAGTCTTACAGTTGCAGAAAAGGGAAGGGGATGGTTGAAAGTGGCTATTATACCCCACACCTGGGCAAACACCACTCTCGAAGAATTGAAGACAAATTCAGAAGTTAATCTTGAATTTGATGTGCTTGGGAAGTATATCCTTAACTATATTGAAGGCACAGGCTACAACGGTATCTCAATGGATAAACTTAAAGACTTCGGGTTTGCCTGACAATATTTTCCTCAAATTTAAACAATTTTGTAGATCAGAAGAACTGATTGAAAGGAATGACAAGGTAGTTGTTGCTTTTAGTGGTGGCGCAGATTCTGTATTCCTTCTTATCCTGGTTCAAAAACTGCAAACTCAATTATCGCTTGAACTTACGGCAGTCCATATAAACCATAATCTACGGGGAGAAGAGTCGGAAAACGACGAAAAGTTTTGCCGTGAATTTTGTATCGGACATGGGATTCCATTTTTTTCAGAATCTGTTGATGTAAAAAAACTTTCGATTGAAAAAAAGATATCCATCGAGATGGCAGCCAGAGAGGCCAGGTATCTTGTCCTCGAAAAGATTAGAGAGAAGCTTGGATATACCAAAATAGCAACTGCCCATAACATCGACGACAATGCGGAAACTGTTATCTTAAACCTGATCAAGGGTAAGGGTGTTGAGGCAGTTACCGGTATCCCGGTGGTACGGGGGAACATTATCAGACCGGTGATTACCTTTTCAAAATCTGAAATACTTGGTTACCTCAAAGAACAGAAGATATTTTATCGAATTGACAATTCAAATTTTGATAACAAATTTCAGCGTAACTTTATACGCAACAAGGTTTCTCCACTTCTGGAAGAAATTAATCCCGAATTTAGCATGTCAATATTACACTTTTCTCAGATGCTCAGAGAACTTACGATTTCTGCAAATGAACCTTCTGTTGATCCGGTTGTGATAAAAGACGGATCAATAGAAATTAATGTTGATCTTGCGAAAAAATTAAACGATTTTCTCCTCTTCAAGGTACTCTCTATTAGAATAATTGAACTTTTTAGTTTAAATTTAAAGTTCGAGATTTTTTATAATATAAAAGATCTCCTGGTTAATCAGACAGGGAGAAGAATTGATATGGGGGAAGGGGTTACGTGTTTCAGATCACGGAGTGAATTAATAATCTCAAGGGCAGAGAGAATCAATTTACCAGAAATGAAACTAACTGTAAACTCCAAAACAGTGTTTGGTAAATATGAAATTAGTTGTGAAAAAGTTGATGAGATTAACTCGTTGATTAATGACAACAAACTTGTGGAATATATCGATGGCGACGAGTCAGGTCATATTTTTAGCGTAAGAGCCGCCAATAAAGGTGAATGGTTTTTCCCTGTGAATGGAAAAGGCAAGAGAAAACTTTCCGATTATTTTAATGATTTAAAAATGGAACCAAACCTTAAATGGGAGCATCCCATACTTTTCGCCGATAACAATGTTGTTTGGGTTTGTGGTTACAGACTTGACAACAGATATAAGATCAGCGACAAAACAAAAACAATATTTAAATTAGAGATTAAAGAAAATGAACAACATCACTGTTAATGGCGAAACTTTTGAGATATTTCTCTCTGAAGAGGTTATTCAAAAGAGGATAGCAGAGCTTGGCGCACAAATTTCCGAGGATTATAAAGGAAAGGTGCCAATTTTTATCGGTATCCTTAACGGTGCTTTTATGTTTCTCGCCGATCTTCTCAAAAATTTCTGCGGTGAATGTGAAGTTGACTTCCTGAAGCTTTCAAGTTACCACGAAGCCAAAGTCTCATCCGGGAAGGTTGATTTACTTAAAGATATCAATGCCGATTTGAACCAAAGGGATATTATCATTGTTGAAGATATAATAGATTCCGGGCTCTCAGCCGAATTTATCATGGCGCATTTGGAAAAACATTCTCCGGCTTCAGTGAGGATTGCATCTTTGCTTCTCAAGCCTAAAAGTGTGAAATACAATATCAGCGTTGATTATGTTGGATTTAAGATACCAAACAGTTTTGTTATAGGATACGGACTCGATCTCGTGCAGAAATATCGCAATCTGAGAGCGGTATATTCACTTGTCGAGGAAGAAAGTAAATAAGGATAAACGATAAAAATGGATCAAAAAAACGGTAATAAAGGGAATAACAGACCCGAGGACAATTTCGACTGGACCAAGATAATGAAGGTTGTCTTCACCTGGGGTATTGTAATCATAGCCGCTGTTATTGCCATGCAACTTTTTAGAGGCGAACAAGCCACATACACTGAAATCCCTTATTATGAATATGAAAAACTTCTTGAAGACAGTCTCATATCTTCTGCTGTTGTAAATATGACTGACTCAAAAGTTCATACACTTCAAGGTGAACTTAGAGAAAAACGAAATGTTACGATTGAAGGTAAAAAAGTTGAGACTGACAAGATTGCCGTAAACATATCAGAACCTGATATGGAGAACGAAAAGAAGAAATGGGATGCGAAAGGAATCGATCTCACCTATAATCAGCAATCGAACAACTTCATGACCCTGTTAATCAGTATGGTTCCCTGGATACTCATAATCGCACTGTGGTTTTTCTTTATGAGAAAAATGCAAGGTGGTGGTACAGGTGGTCAAAGAGGTATTTTTAATTTTGGTAAAAGCAAAGCCAAATTGATAAACCAGACCAATAACAGAGTGACATTCAAAAATGTTGCCGGTGCTGATGAAGCCAAAGTTGAACTTCAGGAAGTAATTGAATTTCTTAAAGAACCAAGCAAATTCCAAAAACTTGGTGGTAAAATTCCGAGAGGAGTTCTTCTTTTGGGACCTCCGGGAACAGGGAAAACACTTCTTGCCAGAGCTGTTGCCGGCGAAGCAGGAGTACCATTTTTCTCAATTTCAGGTGCTGATTTTGTTGAAATGTTTGTTGGTGTTGGAGCCAGCAGAGTAAGAGACCTGTTTGAGCAGGGTAAAAAAAGTGCACCCTGTATCATATTTATTGATGAGATCGATGCTGTCGGAAGACATCGTGGTGCTGGTCTCGGTGGCGGACATGATGAACGGGAACAAACTCTTAATCAGTTACTCGTTGAAATGGACGGTTTCGAGCAGAACAGTGGCGTAATTATTATCGCAGCCACAAACAGACCGGATGTACTTGATCCCGCACTGCTTCGTCCGGGCAGATTTGACAGACAGATTGTTGTTGACAGACCTGATGTGCAGGGCAGAGAAGGCATTCTTAGAGTGCACACAAAAAATACTCCACTTGCTCCTGATGTTGATCTTAAAACCCTTGCCAAGGGTACACCGGGGCTCGCGGGCGCAGAGCTTGCCAATCTGGTGAACGAGGCTTCACTGCTTGCGGCAAGAAAAGACAAAACCCAGGTTGACATGGATGACTTTGAAGAAGCCAAAGACAAGGTTATGATGGGTATGGAGCGTAAGAGTATGATAATCTCTGATGCTGAAAAGAAAACCACATCTTACCATGAAATTGGTCATGTGCTTGTTGCAAAAATGATACCAGAAGCTGATCCGGTACATAAAGTTACAATTATTCCGAGAGGAAGAGCACTTGGTGTTACCAGCTATCTTCCTGTGGATGAAAAACACACTTATTCCAAATCATACCTCGAAGCGGTGATAACCTATGCACTTGGTGGTAGAGCTGCCGAGAAATTGATCTTCAATCACTATACAACCGGTGCCGGGAATGATATTGAAAGGGCTACTAATCTTGCTCGAAAAATGGTGTGTGAATGGGGGATGAGTGAAAAACTTGGTCCTTTAAATTATGGAACCAAACACGAAGAGATATTCCTGGGTAAAGAGATTCAACAGCACAGGGATTATAGCGAAAAAACTGCCATTGAGATCGACGAAGAAGTTAAATATATAATAAACTCATGTATGGTGAGAGCGATCAAAATTCTCGAAGACAACATGGAAATGCTCCACAAACTCTCCGCTGAGCTTTTGGAAAGAGAAATACTTGACTCAGAGGAGATCAACAAAATTATGCGTGGTGAAGAGCTTCCACCTGTTCCTAAAAACGGGGGCAAGGATGAAATGCCGGAACATGTAAAAGAATTGTTGAAAAAAAGAGAACCTGTCTCCAACTCTTCGAATGAACAATAGGCAATATTCACAGATAGACTACAAATTTGAGATTTATCGTAAGATGATCCATATTTGTAGTCTATCTATTCCAATAATCTACTACTTTATCCCCAAATCTGTGGGACTTCTTATCCTTGCCGGTGTATTAGTGGTCTCTCTAATCGTTGATATTGGCAGATTTGTAAGTCCGGCATTTGGAAAGCTAATTTACCGGTTCCTGGGTTCAATATTCAGAGAACACGAACTTGACTCTTCAAAAAAACAGCTATCAGGTGCCACCTGGCTACTCGGGGCTGCTATCCTTTGTATCATAATATTCCCCAAAGGAATTGCTATGATCTCCCTCTTTTTCCTTATTATCGGAGATACTGTAGCTGCACTGATTGGGCGTAAATGGGGAAAAACTCCATTTTTAAAAAAGAGTCTCGAAGGTACAGGAGCTTTTTTTGTAAGTACGATCTTCATTGCTCTTCTCACACCAAAGTTTACTGACACCGGTCTTGAAACCGGATTAATCATCTTCACCGGGTTTGTAGCAGCCATAGCTGAAAATTATGCATCAGGCTGGCTTGATGATAACATTGCTATTCCACTCTCGTCAGGGACTGTGCTTTGGCTTCTCTATCTGTGGTTCTTTCCAAATCTCGATTTGGTTTTCAAGAATGTTCCGCAGTAGTAAATTCCCGTTTATTCTTCTCCTTCTTTTTTTCCCTCTACTTACCACATGTACCGAAAACAAATCTGATTCGATAGGTTCCGCAACCGAGCTTGATGTAATTCTCGATCCTGCAATAACCTCGGTTACAACTGATCAGGTAGAATCATCGATCCTTCAATTCAGAATTCAGGGGGTCAAAGAACCTTTTTTTGAACGGGTTTCGATCCAGGGGTCGGTTTCAGGGAAAATTCCTCGAAGCAAAAATCTTTTGTTAATTCTGGAATCAGGATCAATACTTTTTAACTCCACATTCTTTAGTTTATTTGACCCTCAATTTCTTCAAACTTTTACTTCCTCAAGTAACTCCGTTACACTTGTAAAAAACGACCTGTTTTACAGTGGACAAAAAGTTTTCATAATTTTGACAAGTCAAAACACACCTGACACAAAAAAATATCTTAATACACTTTCTCAACTTACCCAAAAGATTGTGGAGTCATCATTGAGGTCGATTAGCGAGGAGCCGGTAGAGAATTATAATGAGGAACTGTCACAAACTGTGTTTGACAGTTTGGGCATTTCGGTTCAAATACCTTCGGGATTTGAATTAACTCCATCAAGGCAATCCAGCCACGCTTTTTGGATGAGAAGGGGAGTTGGTACAAAAACAGAAGAATGGATTGTTATTACCCCAACAGACAATCCGGCATTACCAACGGATAAAGAGATCGAATTTAAGCCAATCCGTAACGATTTGTTAGCGCAATTGATACAATTTTCTGATGGTTCCATAATGAAAACAAATTCTGTTAAAATGATTGACAGATCAGGACTACGATTCAGGGGGGAGTGGGTTACGGAGCCATACCCGATGGCAGGAATTTACTCAGCAAAAATATTTAATAGCAAAAACAAAATGTATTATGTTGAGGCGGGGATTTACTCACCGGGCAGACCCAGGTTATTGAATCTGCTCCGGCTCGAAAAATCATTAAATTTTAATAGATAATACGATGATTCTTAATCGATAATTAAGAATTCATTTTTCCTTTTCTGAATATCTTCAACAGCTCAGCAAATACCAAAACTGATGACGAGGTTATTGCTGCAGTGATAATCTCACCCTGTGTTATAGGTGATAAATGGAACGCCACTCTCAGAGGTTCAATTGCAAATATTATTGCGATAATTCCCAATGATGCAATAATGCTCATAATTAGTGTTAGATTGCTAAAAAACGGGATTCCAAAAACTGATCTTGTGAGGGATCTGCAGTTAAATCCGTTAAAAAATCGTGCAGCCAGCAGGGTAATAAAAAAGACAGTTGAAGCTTCTCTCTCGATAGCTTCAGGAGTTGCTCCTGCAATATGTCCATACTCCATTGAATAAACATAAGCTGCGGTTGTGATAATTGATATCCACAAACTTAAAATACCGGTGGTTATCAGGGAAGGTCTGTTTAATATACCTTCTTTTGTGTTTCTCGGTTTCCTGTCCATGATACCCGGCTCAGGAGGCTCAACACCCAGTGCAATTGCCACAAGCCCATCCATGATAAAGTTTATAAAAAGTATCTGAACAGCATTGATCGGAAGCGAGTCGTATCCGAGGAAGAATACAAAAAGTATTCCAAACACAGTTCCCATGTTACCACTCAAGAGGTAAACCAGATATTTCCTGATATTTTCGAAGATACTTCTTCCTTCTTCAATAGCAGCTACAATAGATGAAAAATTATCATCAGTCAGGATCATATCGGCAGCTTCTTTACTCACATCGGTTCCTGTGATACCCATAGCAACGCCAATATTTGCCTTTTTAAGCGATGGAGCATCATTCACACCATCTCCGGTCATTGCAACGATATTCCCTTTTTTCATAAGCACATCCACAATTTTTAATTTGTGGGCGGGGGAGATTCGAGCATAAACATCGGTGTTTTCCACGCTGTCAAAAAATTCTTCATCACTAAGTTTATCCAGCTCCTGACCTGAAAGGGCACCACCATGTTTAAGGATACCAAGTTCCTTCGCAACAGCAACTGCAGTATCTTTATGGTCGCCTGTGATCATAATAGGTCTGATTCCGGCGGTGTCGCATATCTTAATTGCATCTTTCACTTCTTCCCGTGGGGGATCAAACATGCCAACCAGACCGTAGAATATAAGATCTTTCTCAATAATTTTCATGAGGTCAATACGGATATTTTCTTTCTCATTTGCTTCAGAGGCAATTATTTTGAAAGAATCGATATCCATCTGCATTCTCTTTCCACAAATAGTGAGAACTCTTAAAGCATCTGAAGCGAAGGCAGCATAATATTTGTTAATTTCTTTTACATCCTCATCAGTAATCTCTCTGATACCGGACGAAGTGTAAATAAATTTACAAGCATCGAGCAACATCTCAAGTGCACCCTTTGAAGAAACTATCAGTTCGTTACCCATTTTGTTGACCGTTGTCATCTTTTTGGTATCGGATGAGAAAGGAATTTCATAAAGTCGGGGATTCTCTTTTTTTAACCCGGCATTGTTTATTCCCGCTTTTTCAGAAACCACCACGATAGCTCCCTCTGTTGGATCACCAAGAATGGTCCATTCACCATCTTCTTTTACGAGTTTTGTATCGTTGCAGAGGCTACCACTTATTAACAGTTGTTTCAACTGATCAGGCATATCTTTGATTTCAGTTTCACCGGAAAAGATTTTTCCTTCAGGAGTGTATCCGTTTCCGGTTACCGAATAGACGGTGTCTCCGGCATACATTTTCTTTATCGTCATGGCATCTTGTGTAAGTGTGCCTGTTTTATCGGAGCAGATGATATTGGTTGCGCCAAGTGTCTCCACTGCGGGAAGTTTTCTTACGAGAGCTTTTCTTTTCACCATTCTTCTCACTCCGAGGGCAAGGGAGATGGTGACTACAGCAGGCAGAGCTTCAGGTATCACTGCAACTGCCAGAGCAACACCCCAAATAAATATGTCCATAACTCTCTCGGTGGTCAGTTCTCCGGCGGAGAATATTTGAACCAACTGGAAAATTGACATAATAATTGCGAGCGAAATTGCAAAAATTCCAAGTTTTTTCCCGAGCTGATCGAGGTTTACCTGAATTGGAGTTCTCTCATCTTCGGTGTTTTGCAACATGGTGGCTATTTTACCAAATTCAGTTTCCATTCCGGTGGAAACAACTACGGCGGTTCCTCTGCCAAATGATATTGCAGTTCCGGCAAAAATAATATTATGGCGATCGCCGAGAGGGGTATTTTCACCTTCCACAACTTCGGTGTTTTTCTCAACCGGTACAGATTCTCCGGTAAGAGCGGCTTCTTCAACTTTAAGGTTTGCTGACTTTAAGATTCTTGCATCCGCAGGAACTTTAGCACCCATCGCAATTTTTATTATATCACCCGGCACTAATTCCCGCGAAGGAATTTCCTGTTCTTTTCCATCCCTCAATACAATTGCGAGGGGAGCTGCCATCTTTTTTAGTGATGCCAATGCCTTGCCTGCTCTAAACTCCTGGATGAAACCAAGAATCCCGGCAAAGAGAACGATGGTCATAATTGATATCGCTTCAGGAAGTTTCCCCAATACCAGAGAAACCATCGCTGCAGCAAAAAGTATAACAATTAATAAACTTTTAAATTGAGAAAGAAAAAGTATAAACGGGGATATCCCTGCTTTTTCTTCTATTTCGTTATAACCATATTTGGCGCGACGCTCAGTCACTTCTGAGTCTGTTAACCCGGTTTGACTGGTGTTTAATTTTCTAAGAGTTTCGTCAATTTTGAAGGCATGCCATTGATTATTCATAGTTTTGATTGCCTGATTATTATAAATGGGAAAATTCGAATCTTCAATATAAATTCATTTTATTTAATAACGGTTATAACACCAATGTAAGCGTAAAATTTATCACATATCTCTCTTTTTGCACAGAATTTAAGCTAAAAAAATCGGATATTTTAAGATGAAAATTCTAAAATTAATTCTCAAATTGCAAGTATCCATATTGTTGCTTTTGCTTTTAACGGTTTCGGGCTGCAAGAGTGATTTTGAATTGAATGAAAATCTTAAGGGATTTTCGTTTACCCTCTCGGATCAGGATGGCAAAACCGTAAAATTTCCTGCAGATCAAAAAGATAAGATAATTGTTGTCGGTTTTATTTTCACACACTGTCCTGATATATGTCCATTAACAGTAAATAATATGCAATTGGTTCAAAATGCTCTTAAAACAGACGGAATGGATGATGTGGAGTTTATTGCCATCTCATTTGACCCTGAACGGGATACAGTTGCACTTTTGAAAAAATTTGCCGCCTTGCGGGAAATTGACGAGAGGAATTTTAAATTCTTGACAGGAACGAGAAAAGAGATCGATTCGTTGATGAGTGTTATGCGAATTGTTGCAGTAACGGGTGACACAACCATGATTGATGGTTCACCATCTTATTTTTACACTCACACAGACAGAATCTCCATAATCGATCGAAGAGGTTTCCTCAGGAAAGAATATCCGGGAAGCAAAGCAAACATAGAAGAAATTGTTAATGACATTAAAAAGTTGAGATAAACATGTTAAATCTTATAATTGGATTCCTTTTATTAACGACTGTAGCCCCGAAAGTGGAAGTCTTAAACAATTGGATGAGGCCCTCTTCAAAAGACATGAACACCGCTGTATATGCAAAAATCAAGAACAACTCCGACAAAGCCGATACCCT
>Ga0209570_1000322_pt1 | contig 74327 bp, 54 predicted proteins | sample EBPBio172007_DNA_FD_185861 | JGI IMG/M metagenome (GOLD analysis project Ga0209570, IMG submission 185861) | Wastewater treatment Type I Accumulibacter community from EBPR Bioreactor in Madison, WI, USA - Reactor 1_9/17/2007_ DNA (SPAdes)... | ecosystem: Engineered > Bioreactor > EBPR >... | reverse complement strand
TCTTCCAATCAACAACGCCCGAATACATTGACGGCGGGCAAATGAGGGATTTTGTCTATGTCAAGGATTGTTGCGACCTTCTCTGGCATTGGATTAACAACCGTGACATATTCGGACTTTACAATCTTGGAACAGGAAAAGCACGCTCATGGAATGACTTAGCCAATGCGGTATTCAATGCGATGGACATCGTGCCGAACATAGAATATGTCCCAATGCCCGATTCTCTAAGCTCACAATATCAAAACTTTACCGAAGCGGACATGACTTCTGTTATCGAATGCTTCCCTCAAACGAAATTCAGCTCACTCGAAGACGCGGTGAACGATTATGTTCGCCAACATCTTCGTAACTCTTGGCAATATTGGTAAATCTTTTCTTTACTTTAAGACTATGGCAACTCTCAGAGACATAAAACAACGTATCGTAGCGGTAAAAAACACTTCCAAAATCACTTCCGCTATGCGTATGGTAGCAGCGGCGAAGCTCCGAAGAGCGCAAGAAGCTATCTTAGCCGCACGACCTTATTCCAAAAAACTCTCCGAGATTCTCGGTAATCTGGCATCGTCCGTCGAAGAGGACTATTACCATCCCTTACTCCGTCGTCCCCAAAAAATACGTTCCGTCGCCGTCATCGTCATCAGTTCCGACCGTGGTTTATGCGGCAGCTTCAACTCCAATGTCTTACGCATTGCAGGACAAAGAGTAAAATCAGGTATCCAACAAGAATTTCCCGATGCCCAAGTTTCCGTCATTGCTGTCGGAAAACGATCCGTGCAATTCTTCCAACGTCAGAACATTCCCGTCATTGCGACATTTCCGGACATATTCCAAAAATTGCGCTTCGATACCGCACAAGAGCTTGCCGAAATCGTACTCAATGGCTTCTCGGAAGAAAAATTCGACCACGTAGAAGTCATCGGCAATCAATTTCGTTCCGTCATGAGACAAGAAGTTATGACCGAGCAACTCTTACCAATCGAACGCAAAAACCAACAAGAAACCAAGAAATCAGTATCAGGAGAGCAGTCCGACTATATCTTCGAGCCATCGCGCGGAGACATCATGGACACACTCTTACCAAAATACCTCACTAATCAACTATGGCGATCGCTTCTCGATTCTAATGCAGCCGAAAACGCAGCGCGTATGGTCGCTATGGAAGCAGCAACCAAAAATTCCAAAGACCTTATCAAAGCACTTCAACTCAAATTCAACAATCTTCGACAAGCGGCAATCACTAAAGAGATGCTCGAAATCGTCGGTGGAGCTGAAGCGCTCAAAAACTAACTGTTACGCCCTTTGTACAAGCACTGAAAACCTCAAATCGAAGACATTTGGGGTTTTTTTCGTTCTCATCGAAATCCTCAATCGCTTGCTCAGTTCCTTCGCTATACTTCTTTCATATAGAAAGTTATTGATTGCCGCCATAAGACTAATTCTGAGAGCAAACCTTCGTCGCCTGTTTCTCTAACGCTCGCAATAATTTAAAACCTCTTATTATCTCTAACACTTTATAAAGCTTTGTAACCTATTTTCAGGTATTAGAACGTTGGACATATGACTTTGGACGATGGACACGCTGCATATTTACCCTAAATAAGCTATTATTTATAAAAAAATGTGTAATATTGCAATGATATTAAGGGATAATGGAATGACATTGTGTCGAAAAGCATAGCAAAAAAGCTCTATGATGGGGCATTTTGCCTTCTTCGATGGGCTTGATGCACGGTTTTTTGCGATTATGCGCCTGTTTATAATGCTTGGGACATAGTTTGGCAGTGTCGGAAGATGCTTCGGTACGTTCAAAGAATCGTCAGTGGGCATAAATCATGTTTTAGGGCAGGCAAAAGGACTTCCATAGACCTTGATGATAATACAATAATAGAAAAAATCCATTCCGAAAGGGTAAAACAGATGCGAATATTCAATTTTTGATTGACCGTAGAGCGCATGATGAGCAAAGCGCGGGGAGTGTCGTCGGCTATGGAGCGCGATGCGGATTTGTTGGAGCAATATGGGGTAACAGCGGAGCAAAGGCAAGATTTTGCGGAGGCAATAGCAGTTGCAGATGCTCTTACGGATGATGCGATAAGCCGTTGGTATGTGTCCGAAGAAATCTTATATAAACTTTCAGCCATTTCAATCTTGACTTAATATAAAAATAGAATATAAATATTTAAGTGAGAGACTTGCAGAATTGATTTATCCGCAAGAAGAAACTAAGGCGATATTCAAAGCAGCCGAAGAATAGGCAAAATACATCAGAACAATGAAAACTCAACAAGATATAATCAAGTTTTAACTATGATAGGTGCATCATTGTTTTCAAGTGCAGGAATAGCGGAAACCTACTTCGAAGAAGTAGGAATAAACATTATTGCGGCTAATGAATTGGTTCAAGAAAGAGCCGATTTATATCGAGCGTTATATCCAAATTCAAAAATGATTACAGGTAGTATTTTAGACGATAATGTTTTTAAATCACTCGTTGAAAACACTCCAGAAAAATTAGAATTTCTGATTGCTTCACCGCCTTGTCAAGGAATGAGCGTTGCAGGCAAAAACAGAAATATCGAGCAAATGCTCAATGATGAAAGAAATTATCTTGTTTTCAAAATCATTGATTTTATTAAACTAAAATCGCCTGATTTTGTGCTAATTGAAAATGTTCCAACATTTTTCAAATTAGTTTTACCATGCGAAAATCAACAATTAAAAGTAGTTGAAATTCTAAATCTTCTTTTTGGCAAAGAATACAACATTGAAGCACATATTTATGATTCTGCTGAATTTGGTGTTGCTCAAAGACGAACAAGAGCAATTATAAAATTGTATCGAAAAGGTAAAAAATGGGGACAACCAACAAAATCTGAAAAACAGATAACCGTAGAAGAAAAAATTGGTTTCTTACCAAGCATTGAAGCAGGACAAAAATCAAATGTGAAATGGCACTTTGCTCGAAAACATTCGGAAAGTCACGTTCAATGGATGAAACACACGCCAACAGGACAAACCGCGTTTGAAAACAAAAAATATTTTCCTGTAAAACCAAATGGAGAAAGAATCAAAAGTTACAGTACATCGTACAGACGAATTAATTGGGATGAACCTGCACCGACAATCACTATGCGAAATGATGCAATCAGCTCGCAACTGAACGTGCATCCTGGTAGAAAATTGAGAAATGGGACTTATTCTGATGCAAGAGTTTTGACACCATTAGAATTGATGTTGTTATCGTCTTTGCCTCAAGATTGGAATATTCCCGACAATACACCTGAATTACTTATCAGAAAATGTATTGGCGAATGTATCCCGCCTTTACTCATTAAAAACATTGTTGCCCAAATAAACAAATAGTATGACCCTAAGAATTGATAGTAAAAAATGGATTTTATACAGACACACAAGTGATTTCGATAAACTTTGTGTGGTTGCTGACTTCTTAAAGTCATATACCAAAACAGGAATTTCCACAGACGAAAAAACACAACTAAATTTAAAGTTGCGTGAATTAGGATTGTACAGTGAACGAAATCCCGAATTACCACTTGATGCTATTAATCACAAAATCAATCAGCTTTCGTATTATATGTTTGGCTACCAAGCCAAAGTTGAGGGACAAGATAGATTTTTGTTTAGTCCGCTTGGCAACTTGCTTTTGAAACACTTCGAGGATAAAGAAAGAACTGCTAAAATATTTCTTACGATGCTTTGGGCTGTTCAATATCAGCACCCGCACAGCGGAACGGATATAGATTTTCAACTTTATCCTTTTCGTTTGATTTACAAATTACTTTCAGAATCAAAACTTTCAAATAAACTTTACGCTTTTGAAGTAGCATATTCAGTTGTTTTTCTGAAAGAAGTAAGCAATACGACTTACGAAGAATTAGTAAATGATTTATTGGAATTACGCACACTTTCAGATGAGCAACTCGCTCAAAAATTTCAAGAAGACCGACACGCATTGGTAAATTCGGCTTATGAGTGGGATTATTACGTATCAAGTTTATTTGAGAGTGCAGGTGTTTTGAACAAAAAAGACGGATCTGTGATTACAAGACTACAACACGGCAATACAAACACTTTCCGAAAAATAACACAAAACGAAGTTTCAATACCCGAAAATTTAAAAACATTAGTTGAGCAATTAGAAAACGAATATTCGTTTTTAGAGAAACCTTTGTTGCTCAACGACCCTGAACGTTTAAAATTAGACGTTGTAAAAGAGATATACAGTTTCTATCCAAGAACACTTTTGGTTGAAATAGGCGAAGCCACTGACGATGTCAGATTTGAATTGCTAAATCTTCCAAAACTTATTGAGCAATATGCAAACAATAATGATGGAGCAGAAGCCTATCTTTTTGAAGATGCTTTGGCAGACGGTTTTAATATGTTCTACAACGTAGAAGCAAACAAAATTAGCGGAGCAGGAAATACAGATTTAGAATGTCTATACATTCCACGAAAGAAGAAATTTACTGTTGAAGCCAAATCAACTAAAAACAAACTTTCAAGCGTAAACGCTGGACGATTAGCAGGACACCGAGAAAAAATTGGTGGTGCTTATACAATCGTTGTAACACCAAGATATGTACCTGCTGTACTTCAAGACATTCGTACTAGTCCAATCGTAATCATTCGTGCAAATACTTTTTCCGAGTATTTATACAACTGTATCGATAATAATATACGAGAAATTGATTACGAAGATTTTGACACTATTATCGTCAATAATCTTGGAAAAGACATTAGTAAAAACATTTCTGATTTAACAATTTCAAGGTTCGCAACACAAAAATAAACTTGCTATGATTACAATTACAAGAGAAGATAATATGGTGTTAATGGCAAGGTATCCAGACAATTATTTTGACCTCGCAATCGTTGACCCGCCTTATGGAATTTTAAACAAAACCAAACGAGGCGGAGACCATAAATTTAATATGGACGAATACAGTCAATGGGATGTTAAACCCGATGACGAGTATTTTAATGAACTGTTTCGTGTTTCAAAAAATCAAATTATTTGGGGCGGAAATTACTTTGGACAACTTTGGGCAAGAAGTCCATACAACAAAGGCTTTATCATATGGGACAAAAAACAACCCGAAACATTGAATAATTTTTCGATGGCTGAAATGGCTTGGAGTTCCTTAGACAAGCCTTCAAAAATTTTTGAGTTCAGCGTTAGAAAAAATAAAAACAAAATCCACCCTACACAAAAACCCGTTGAACTTTACGAATGGCTTTTGAAAATGTACGCCAAACAAGGCGACAAGATTTTAGATACACATTTAGGAAGTGGAACGATTGCAATTGCTTGTTATAATGCAGGTTTGAGTTTAACCGCTTGTGAAATCAGCGAAACGTATTATTTGAGTGCATTAGAAAAAATCAAAGAAGTTGTTCCCGAAAGTGTTATCCATACGAATGATTATGATGCGTTTTCTTTGACTTTTCCTGAACAGAAAACTTCAAATAATGGTATGCAAATCCTATACAAAGAACACATTGAACAACTGTCATTGTATAAAGAAAGCAGAACAAAATATTATGCAAGTGCAAGACAATTAGACAACGCATTGGGTGGCACATGTGTGGTTGTTCCAAACGCACAACGTCGAGAAAAAAACAGCACAAGAACCTCCCAAGCAAAAGTACCAAAACTGACTAATATGGACAGACAACAACACGACAGAAAAAAAAAGTCGAAGTTCTAGCATCAGTAACTGTTGCATAACTCATCTGTGATTTTTTAGAAAAATGAGCGGTGACGGATGCGCAGCGTGAGCGGATGGAAATGACGCTTCGTCGGGCGGATGCGCTGAATGAGATTTATGAAACGATGGTTGGTTATTGTACGATAGGGAAGCTGTTGTGGGCTGATGTGAATCCGGCGAAATATGAGGATTATGTGATATACCATACAAAGCCCAAGTCCGCACCCGCAATGCCTGAGAACAATACCAAAAGCGATGCGGGGGAGAATATTAATCTTGGTCAGTAGTTTGCATTTGTTGTTGTACTGTTTGGCAAAAATCAATAAAGGTTTTGAATGATTGCAAGTGATTTGTTTCTTCTTGCCTATTTATTAATTCATCAAGATAATGTTTTTCTGTAACATGATTGGGACTTTTCTTTGTGTAAGAAATACCTCTTTCTTGTAAAATCTCTTTCAAATAGCGATAATGGAAATCCGATACAGTATGAGAATCATTTATTCGCTCCATGTCTTCAGGATTTAATTCATAGATATTGTAAAATTCTATATAATCTCTTAATTGTTTACTTTGGGGATTCCTTTTCCATATTTGCCTATTGCCCAGAAACCATGTCTCTATACATTTATTTTGTACAATTATCTTTAATTCTGTACGAGAAGGTAATTGTAATGGAATCTCCTTGATAATTGTTTGTATAATGTTCTTAGTTTCTTCAACAGTTCGATTATCTGCATCAACGCATATAACTAAATAATCAAAATTATTTGTTTGGATAAGTTCCTCGATAGTTTTATCTAAAACAGTACCAAGCAGCCGTTCATAACCTTTGCCTGATATAAGATAGTAATTGTTTTTTGTGGCATAGGGGGCACTATATACTCTCGTAAACATTGGCAATAAATATGTAAGCCATTTTGGATAAACTTTGGTTTCAGTTTGTTCGCCTTCAACAAGAAAAAAGATATTCATAGTACCTCTTCAAGCCCTGTTTGATATTCTTCAAGTTGTATCAGTTGCATAAAACGTTCATATCGTGATTTTTCGCTCAGTTTTTCGGTTATATCTTGGGCTTTAATTGTGCCTCCATTTCTGGTGAGTAATTTCCAGTATTGAAATTCTACATTATTGATAATGTATGGATGATGGCTGGTGATGATGAATTGTATATTGCGGTCGGTAGAAAGTATTTCGTCAGTGATGTCGCGTATGCAATTTATACCGAGTGAATTTTCAAATTCATCTATGAGTATAACAGAATTATCGGCGCAAAGATATATTTCGCTAAGTAAAAGAAAGGTACGGAACATACCCGATGACATGTTCATGCTTGGGATCCATTGTTCCACATTGTGATGTTTGATATGAATAAATACTTTATCTTGAAATTCACGTGGTGTATTTAATTCATTGTCTTTTATTCTGTCAATCTTTATATCTTCTATTTCTGGGAATATTTCACAAAAACGTTGTTTGATTGTTTGAAAAACATCATTAAATATATGATAGGTTATATAAAGTTTTCCTTCTGTAAATGTATCAAGTTCTTGAATACTTCCAATAGATTCAATTTTACCCTCTAATACTATTTTTATAGGTGTAATACCAAATCTTGCTTGAACGTTATAGTCAAAAATTTCGTCAGGAAGTACTATTCTTTTAAAGTGTTCATAAATGGACTCAATAAGTTCTTCTTCTTTGAGCATATTAATAAGACTTTTTTCAGAAGGAAGTTTTATGGTTGGGGCAGATTTAAATGTAATTCCCTCCGGATTCCTTTCAGCAATAATTGTTTTGTCTTTTTCTATCTTCTCATTAAGTATGCGAGAAGAGGGTCTATTCTCGTCTCGGTTATAATACTCTAAAGGAAACTTGTTGTCTTCAAATTCACCCTCCCAGATATATTCGCCACCATCATTTGTTGTAAATTCCAATTTCCATTGTATTCCGCTGAATGATTCTCCTTTTGCAATACGTTTGAGAGTATGTATTGCTTGAAGAATTTGTGTTTTTCCTACGCCGGAAGCCCCTACGAGTAAATTTAATTGTTGGAAGGACATTTTTTGTATTTCCCATCCATCGGATTTATTCTTAAATTCTAATGTGCGTATATTCATATCAATGCTCGTGTATAGTTCGGAAGAGATTGTTTATTGTTCGTCAAGAAAGATTTGAGTGCAAAATTACATCAATTCTTTTTGATTGTGAGTAGTATGTTTTATTCGAGATTATGGTGGTTGAGATAATCGCGTACTTTTTGTGCATCGTCGGGCGTGTCCACGGCAATGAGTGTTGCGTTTGTTTTGACGCAATGGATGATGGCTCCGTTTTCGAGAAGGCGGAGCTGTTCTAAGGATTCGCTTTTTTCTAAGGGCGATGGGGGCAGCTCGGCGAATGTTCGGAGCATTTCGGCTTTGTAACAGTAAAGCCCGATGTGTTTCCAGTATGTCTGATTATCGAGCCATTGGTCTATTGGCTTGCCTTGCAGATGGGGTATGGGGCTTCGTGAGAAGTAGAGCGCTTGTTGGTGTTGGTTCATTGCCACTGTGACGATGGTTGGATTGAGCAGTTCTTCGGTTGTGCGTATTGGTGTGATGGGCGTGGTGATATGGCTGTTGTTGTTGTATGCTGCGCTGATTAAATCGTCGAGCAGTTGGGGGGGGACGATGGGTTCATCGCCTTGCACATTGAGTACGAAGTCGGCAGTGTCGCCAAGTTTTTGGTACGCTTGCGCTATGCGGTCGGTGCCGGAGGGTAATGCGGGGTCAGTGAGTATGTATTCTGCTCCGATGCGTTGACATTCTTGTTCTATGCGGTGGTCGTCGGTTGCTATGATTGCTCGTCGGATGTTTTTTGCTTTTTGTGCTTGTTCATAGACCCTTTGTATGAGTGTTTTGCCGTTGATGTCGGCGAGCGGTTTGCACGGGAAGCGTGTTGAGGCGTATCGGGCGGGTATGATTGCTATTGCATTGTACATTGGTCTAGTCCTTTTGTTGTTATTTGGTTGTTTGTGTTGTTTGAATGTTCCTTGCTACTCTTAGCCCAAAGGATGGTGCTTTTATTTCGGGGAAGGTGAGATGGCGATGGGGCGAGCGTCCATAATGGTTTGGTCCTTCGCAATCATAGCTGCCGCCGCGTTGCATTTTTTTGTAGTATGGTTCTTGATAGATGGGCTGCCTTTGCGATACGACCCAGTCGGTGGTATCATTGGGTGTGTAGTATGCAAACCAGTCCCAAACCCATTCCCATACATTTCCGTGCATGTCATATAGTCCGAAGTTGTTTGGTATTTTTTTTCCGACGGGATGTGTTTTGTTTTGCGCATTGCCACAATACCATCCCGCTTTGTCAAGTGCGGAATCAATGAGTGTATTGCTGAATGGTCCGGTGTAGAATTCGGTGGTTGTTCCGGCACGGCAGGCATATTCCCATTCTGCTTCGGTGGGGAGTCGGTATCCGTCGGCTTGGTTGTTCCATAGTATGGTGGTGTCATTGACGATTGTATAGACTGGTGTTAGTCCTGTTTTTTGGGAGAGTTTATTGCAAAATGTGATGGCATGGAACCAGTTGATGTTTTCGACGGGTAAGGAGTCTCCGAGGAAGTATGAGGGATTGTCGCCCATGACTTTTTTCCAGAGATGTTGTGTTACTTCATACTTGCTGATGAGGAAGGATCGCGAGATTGTGACATTGCGGACGGGTCTTTCATCTCCGTCATGGTACCATGTTCCCATGGCGAAAGTGCCCGCAGGTATGGTTATCATGGCGATTGATGGGGCGGTGTCGGGTTGTTGTGTTTGTTGGTCTTCGCCACATGAGTTGAGCAGTAGTGCTATTGCGACTAATGCTGTGATTGTTAGATGTTTCATGATTGTACCTTTTGTCAATAAGTGAATACGTGAGGTCACAAAGGTCATAGGCGTGTAAGTGCTGATAGTTGGTATTTATTGGAAGTTGAGAGTTATATCAAGTGTTTGTTCGAGTAAATCTTTTCTTCGTTCTGCTCCCCATATTTCTATGTCGGGTATATAGTCCTGTTGTTGTAATTGGAGTTGGATGGTGATGTTTTTTTTGTCTGTTATTGCTTTTACAGAGGCGACGGCGGCAATTAAGCGACGGTCTAATGCTTCTGTGATGCGTAGTATGCCTGATAGAATGCGTACGGTTTTTTGTTCTTGAGGGGAGAGGTGAATAAAGTTATCGTGTTTTCTTTTTGGTAAGCTCTTTCGATGGTATCTGGCGATGTTGGCAATGATTTCGGTTTCGTCATTGGTGAATCCGGGTAGAACGCAATTTTTTATGAGATAGTAAGTGTGTTTGTGATGTTGTTCGGGTGAGATATGATAGCCGACATCGTGGAGTAAGGCAGCGGCTTCGAGCAGTTCTTTTTCATTGTCTCCGAGTTGGTGGATTGGTTGGAGAGCATCGAAGAGGTCGGAAGAAAGTTGTTTGACATGAAGAGCATGTTTCATTATGACGCGGTATTCATTGCATACATGGAGTACGGATTCATAACGGAGATTGCTTAGATGATGAAATTCTTGAATAGCTTTTTGTTTTTGGAGAGTGTCGAAGAGGATGCCTTCTCGCAGTGCATAGGCAGAGAAAGTGAGTTTGTCAATATTGAGAGCTTCTATGATTTGCTCGAGAATAAGTGCGCCCCCGACGATGACATCACTTCTGCCGATGTCCATTCCCGGAATGAGAGAGCGTTGTTTTGAATTTATTGCAGTGAGAATATCGTTGATTGCGCCGGTAAGGTCTTTTTTTGAGAGAGTTATACCATTGAATTGTTCGGGTACTTTATTGGTTTTTTTGAATGCAATGGCAGCGGCGATAGCTTGTACGGTTCCGGAGCATGCCACAGCGACATCGAAGGAAGTAGTTTTGATGGTGTCGAAGGTAGAAATGAGATCACCACGAATATAGTCGCGGCAGTCTTTGAGAGCTTTGGGAGTGATTTTCGCATCGGGGAAGAAGCGTTGTGTCATTCTGATATGCCCGATTTTTGCACTGTGAGTGAAGAGTCGTTCTCCGTTTTTTCCGATGATGAATTCGGTGCTTCCTCCGCCGATGTCAAAGATTAAAGATTGTTTATTGTGAATGGGTAGAGCATGAATGGCACCGAGATAGATGAGTCTTGCTTCTTCGAGTCCCGATACGACTTCGATGGAGATGCCTGTTTTTTCTTCGACGGCTTCTACGAATTGTTCTCTGTTGAGTGCTTCACGGACAGCGCTTGTACCGACGGCTCTGATTTGAGCATTGGCTTCATTGGCGAGAGTTGCAAAACGTTTGAGCGTAGCAATGCCACGTTTCATAGCTTCTGCTTCGATGTGTTTCATGTCTTTAGCACTTGAGCCGAGCCGAACGGGTTCTTTGGAACGTTGATGGATTTTGATGATACCTTTTTCCGATACCGATGCGATAATCATGTGGAAGGAATTGGTACCAACATCAATTGCGGCTATAAGTTTAGAGGTATCGTTCATTGTTTGGATAATTAAGAGTCAGAATGTTGATTGTCGCCGCGCAAGACGGTAGTTTTTCCGTCGGAGTAGAGGACTTGTTTTTGCTGATTGGTAAAGTGATGGTCGGGGTTATTGGATTGCGGGTTTTGCATTTGTGATTTGATGCCGCCGAGAAAAAGTCTTCGGATGGCACCCAAGATGAATCCTGCTGTTGCAATGACAGCTGTAATTATTAACAAAACAACGATGATAAATATTTTCATAGGAAGTTAGATGTAATGCCGCAAAAATACGAGGGCAGTTCAAATAAAGTGATTTTTAGAATGTGTCAAGAAGACGTAAAGGAGAGAAAGAAAGTATGAAAAAGGTCAGACGGGGGTTATGGATATGTGAGAAAGTGTGTCTATAAAGCCATAGAACTATACTTTTTTATGCGATTGATTTTTCAGACACGATAAAAACAGTTAATTTGCATTATCAATGGTAAAAATTTCTTCATAAATATCCCAAATAGCAGGGGAGACACATGCCACAGATAATCATAGACGGACAGCGAATAGAAGCGGCAGCAGGCAAAACAATCATAGAAGCAGCATTAGATAATGGAATCAATATTCCACATTTTTGCTGGCATCCGGCACTTTCGGTTGCGGGCAATTGTCGAATGTGTTTGGTTAATGTTGGCTCGATTAAGCGTGCAGCAGATGGCAGCATAGAACATGATGCAGACGGCAATGTTATAGTGAATTATATGCCTAAGATGCAAATCGGATGTGCAACACCGGTAGCCGACGGTATGGTCGTTGACACGCAAAGCCCGAAAACGGAGTCCGCGCAAAATGCAGTGATGGAGTTTTTGCTTATTAATCACCCATTAGATTGTCCTATATGTGATGAAGCAGGTCAATGTAAATTGCAAGAATACAGTTTTGAGCATTCCAAGGGCAAAAGTCGCTTCGATGAACAAAAGGTTCATAAGCCAAAGCGTGTTGAGTTAGGTCCGGAAATCATGTTTGATGGAGAGCGTTGTATTTCATGTTCACGCTGCATTCGCTTTGCTGATGAAGTCGCCAAACAGCCTGCTATTACTTTTGTGCAGCGCGGTGACAAAGTGACAATTGAGAACTTCCCGGGAACAACATTCGACAGCCCTTATTCTATGAATGTGATAGATATTTGTCCGGTAGGTGCGTTGACGAGTAAAGATTTTCGATTCAAAACCCGTGTGTGGGAGATGAGTTTTAATGATTCGATTTGCACGGGCTGTTCACGTGGATGCAATACTAAAGTAGGCGTTCGTGATAATACAATCATGCGCATTGAACCCCGAACTAATATGCATGTTAATGAATATTGGATGTGTGATCATGGAAGATTGACGCAATATGATTTTGTCAATGAAAATCGTATATCGGAACCAATGATTCGTAATTCGTCGGGACAGTTAGTGAATGCGGACTGGAATGATGCTTATGCTAAAGCTGCGGAATTGCTTCGTGGAATCAAACATCAAGAAATAATGGTTATCGGGTCATCGCGATCAACCAATGAAGACAATTACCTATTAGCGAAATTTGCCAAGAGTGTTTTGAAAACGAATAATATAGATTTTGTACGCCATTTTAATGAGGAATTTGGCGATTCTTTCCTGAGAACTCGTGATATGTCACCCAATGCACATGGCGCAATGGAAGTCGGTATAGCTCATCATGCCCATCAAGGTACTTCGATAGATCATCTTGCCGATAAAATTTCTCAAGGATTTATCAAAGCCGTGTATGTAATGGATGAAGATATTGCTCAAATTCCGAATATTGCGGCAGTTTTGGAAAAAGTACAAGTTCTGATTGTCCATGCTCATAATATTAATGCCACCGCACAAAAAGCACATGTTGTTTTTGCTTCTTCAACCTATGCCGAAAGCGAAGGCACTTTCACCAATGTCAATAAAAGAGTTCAGCATTTCACTCCGGCAGTTGTGACGAAAGAAAATGAGCGCTATATGGGCATGAAAATGAGTCGCTGGGATAAATTTGGAGCATTTAATGATCGCTGGACACAGGGTGAGCGTCGAAATTCGCGTATGAGCTGGCGTATTGTGCAAGGCGTTGCCAATGCGATGAATGCGCAATGGCACTTCAAAGACAGCGAAAGTGTATTTGAAGAAATGACCCATCATGTGGACGGTATGAAAGGTATGTCATATGAATTACTGGATGAATATGGTGGTATGATTATGGGGCGTGCCGGTTCACCCGAAGTGAAAACAGTAGTTTACGAATCACATTATTTCAAACCTCAAGTCAGTTAATCCGTTCTTGACAGATAGTACATTTTATTAAACCTTTGCGATATTTTTCTATGGAACAGTGGTTAGTACAAAGTTTGGTTCTCGGTCTCAAAATGTTTCTTATTGTAAACGGATTGCTTATAGCGGCTGCGTACTTAGTATATTTTGAGCGTAAAATTTCTGCATGGATACAAAATCGAATTGGTCCCAACCGTGTTGGTCCATTAGGATTGTTTCAATCCTTTGCAGATGTATTTAAACTCTATTTAAAAGAGGATATTATTCCGACTCTCGCAAACAAAGGTTTTCATGCAATTGCTCCCGTGATTTCGATCGGCATTGCAATCGCTGTGTATGCTGTAATACCATTCGGTGAGTATTTTTACCTTGGTGGCGAGAAAGTGTATTTATCCATAGCCCCTCATATTAATGTTGGGTTATTGTTTATTTTGGGGATGTCTTCCGTGGGTGTCTATGGTTTAACATTAGCGGGTTGGTCCTCGAATAATAAATACTCTCTATTAGGGGGATTAAGGTCATCTGCACAAATGATTTCGTATGAATTATCCATGGGACTTTCATTAATCGGTGTGTTGATGATCTCGGGTTCTTTAGATTTGATGCAGATTGTTCAATCACAAACAGGCGGTCAGTGGAATATCTTTTTTCAGCCTTTAGGATTTATTATTTTCCTTGTATCTGCATTTGCGGAAACTAATCGGACTCCATTTGACTTGCCGGAAGCAGAACCGGAATTGGTAGGCGGTTATCACACAGAATATTCCGGTATGAAATTCGGTTTATTCTTTTTAGCTGAATATGTGAATATGGTTACGGCTTGTGCTATGATGGTGCTATTGTTCTTTGGTGGTTGGGATGTACCATTCCTTTATGAAACACTTGGTTTGGAACAAGGTAGCGTACTCCGTGCATTGGTTCAATTTGGTGTTGTTGTCGGCAAAATGATACCATTTCTCTTTTTATTCATTCAGACACGATGGTCTTTACCGCGCTTCCGTTATGATCAATTAATGTCTTTGGGTTGGAAAGTAATGTTACCTTTAGCATTAGCGAATATTGCAGTCACCGGCATAATTATGATGATATTTCAGTAATCGTATTTTTATCTTAACAGAATGCATTTAAAGGATTAATCATGAATATCGAAAAAAACACAGAAAAACAACGATTAAATTTTTGGGAAAAAATATATTTACCTGAAATTGCCCGTGGCTTAGGAATGACATTTGTGGAAATGTTCAAACCTAAGGTTACGCGACAATATCCTGAAGAAGTATGGAACCCCACCGGGTCATATCGGGGAAGACCGGTGCTTGTTCTTGAAGAAGATGGAGAGCGCTGCGTTGCTTGTGGATTGTGCTCACGCGTTTGCCCGGCATTGGCAATTGAAGTCGCTGCCGGTGAAACAGAAAAAACAAAAGAGCGTTACCCGATTAAGTTCGAAATAAATATGTTGCGATGTATTTATTGCGGATTCTGTGAAGAGGTATGTCCCGAAGAAGCAATCGTCATGAGTAAAGATTATGATTTAGTCTTTGAAAAGCAAGAAGATGCCATCCTCGATAAAGATCAACTGCTCATTCCGATGGCTCAATTGCAAGACCGTCTTGAATTTTTGAGACAATACAGAAGGTAATAATACTAAATCTGATTCTTAGCGTGTCATTCGTTTATGACACGCTTTTTTTTTGTTGATTCTTTAAGTCCATTTCTGCTTTATTCTCATGGAATTTTGAGATTGTTGTGTATGAAAAACTCAAAATATGTACGTTCATTGGTGTATAAATTTCGTACATCTCAAAAGAAAAAAGAATCTCTTTTTTTTCTTTTTGATATTGTTGATTACTATGCAAACCATAATAATACAAATGCATGGAAGTATTGTGAAATTGCCCTCGAGATAAGTAAATCTCTCGATGAAACTTTGCGAGTACGAACATTACTCATGTCTTGTTCTATCGCACAGTATTTAGGAGATAATGAAAAAGTTAGTTCCTTCATTGAAGAATGTAGAGCAATTGCCGGCATATCTTATAATAAAGAATATTTATCTGCTATTATTGATTTATTCTTCGCAGTACGGGAAGGAAGAAAAGCCAATATTCCACAATTAATTGAACTTTGTTCGACGATAATACCTATTGTTGAACTGCAAGGCACACCTCGTGAATTATGTACACTTTATCATTCTTTGGGGCTTGCTCATTCATTCCTCGGTGAACACGATACAGCCCTGACTTATTTACAACAAGCATTCGCCATTGCCGAACAGTCTTCACTATTAACTCAGCAATTACGAACTCGCTATTCGATACTTGAAATTCGTTTTCGTCTTGGTGATAATCAATATGTGATTGAAGAAACGAAATCAATGCTTAAAGAAATTACGGAACATGAGCTGATTGCTTTCGAAGGTCGTTGTCGTTTGTTTAGAGGCAGAACATATTTTCACATTGGGCAATATGAGAATTCTATAGAGGAGTTGACCAAAGCCCTCAATATATTCCAAAAAGCAGGTGATATTCAAGGGGAGTATTATGCTGCAATTAATTTAGCAAGTTCATACCGCGAAGTGGGGTTTTTAAGTGAGTCAGTAGCGCAGTTATTACCATTATTGCAATTGCAAGATGAAATGTGGTGGGAAGTTCGTTATCATGCATATCAATTATTGGGCACAATATTTATAACAACCGGAGATGCAGAAAGGGCTATTCAATTATTCTATCATGCGTTGGCACAGTTACACAATGTCACAAATAATCTTGAGTTTTTTACTGCACCACTGTATGGAAATATAGGGTATGCATATTTGCTAACAAAAAAATATGATGAAGCAGAATTATATTTACAAAAAGTACTTTCAATATTTACCGATTCATCATATAATAAACATATTGTGAGTGCATTGCAAAATATTGGAGCATTACATATTCAGCGTAATGATTATGAGATTGCATTAGAATGTATAAAAAAGTCACTTAACATAAGTCGTCAAATCCAGCATAAATTTGGTATTCTTAATTCTCTTATTCTTTTAGCAGAACTATATAATCGGCAGTCACATTTTGAAAAGGCAATAGAAGTAGTGCAAGAAGTATTTGATATTACATTGAACTTTCCTTCACTGCGATCGGAAATGTATGCACATAAATCGCTGGCATTGGCATTTGAAGAACTTGGAAATGGATCCAAAGCACTTTTTCATCTTAAACAATACAATATTCTCCATGATAAATTTTGGAGCCATGATGTTGCAGCCGGAATATACGATGTTTTTAGAGTTATTGATTCTATTACACATGAAAAAGCTCATAATTCTGTTGCATTACAAAAAGAGCATTTAGAGATAGAAATACGACAAAAACATCAAGAATTGCGCTCTATGGCTTTACAGCTGACACAACGTAATCAGATTTTACATACAGTAAAAAAAGAAGTAGAAAAAATTAATGAGTCAAAAATCAAAAAAAAGAAAAAAAGTTTACCCAAGGAGTTACTAACGTCGGTACGTACTATAGAAACCGGATGGCAAACATTCTTTACAGGTTTTCATGCTGTACATGCAGGATTTTATGAAAAACTGCCTTCCTTATTTCCAATGTTGACTGAAGCAGAAGTGCGGGTATGTTGTTTAATGAAAGTAGATTTATCCACAAAACAGATTGCTGAAATCCTTTGTGTTTCGCCACGAACAGTTGAGACCCATCGCTTGCGTATTAGAAAAAAAATACTTAACGGTCGGACTGAAGACCTTCGTAAGTATCTGATACATCTGGAAATACATGGTTAATATTGTAGTATGTACGTAGTTGTTACGTAGAGTGACTTGTAAATTAAACTGGCAATTTTGTTCCATCGAATTATGTTTCACAAACACTAAGGAGATGGGATATGATAACAATCCCTACTTTTTTAAGGCGAGTTTGCTGCATTGCAGTTACTACCGCACTGCCATTGACGGCATTTAGTTCCGGTTTGGAAGTAAAACAAAACCATCCTCGATTACTTATTTCCTCCCAAGTTCAGAATGTGATGAGCAGTAAATTTGCTGGCTCACATGCAGATTGGATTGCGCTGAAAGCCAAAGCAGATGTATTAGTCACTCAGCCTATTATCCAGTACAAAAGTTCTACTGCCGGCACTTGGTATAATAATGCCATTTTCTGGTATAATAATGGGCAAACATGGCATGATGCCGCTCATGTTTTGGCATTAGCATACAGAGCATCGGGTAATCCTGTGTATGCACAAAAAGCAATTGATATTGCTGATGAAATGGTTCGGGCGCAAAATGACCCCGATAATAATCCACCAACAGGGACTTCACCCATAGCAAGAAGTAATGCCTTAACAAGTCGGTGGGTTGGTCCTGCTTTAGCGGTCATTTATGATTGGTGTTACGATGCAATTCCTAATGCTAAGCGCACTGCTTATGTAAATCTTATGAACACATATTTTACCTATATGCGTTCTAATTCCAATAATGCAGTACAAGAGAAAAATGGACCTCCTTCGAGTACACCATTTATCGGGCATGTGCTGGCTGCTGCATCAATGGGATATGCAAGTGCATGGGATAATTCAATGGCGCAGACCATGATTGATTGGGCACGTGCACGTTTCGACTCCACACTTTCAGCAACACTTACCTCAACTGATTATCCATCAAGAACAGTAAAAAATATGATGGAAGGTACTATAAAAACATCCTTTGGTAATCGTTGGGGAATTAATGAAAAATTACATGGTGCAGCAGGTAAACCATCAGCAGGAGGCAGTTTTGCAAAAGGTCTGGGATATGGAATGGAATATTATGCACGTTTACTTGATTATATGACCATGATTTCCACAGCAACTGAGGAAAATATTCTTAGTGAGAAATTATCATGGATTGAAGGTATATATAAAACATTGCGTCACAGTACTATGCCTTCACGTTATTTAGTAGATCCCAACGGTGAATGGTCTTCAGGAGGTCAATCGGGCGTTATTGAAAGAATGTTGCCAATACGTTTGGCTCATGGTCTGCAAAATTCACAGCAATTCGCAGACCCTTCATTCCATTGGGCTTGGAAGGATATACCGCAATATAAAAAACCCATTAGTGGTAGTCCATTAGAAATTCGACCATTAACTGAATGGGAAAAATTTCTGTATTATGCAGAAAAAAATACAAATGCCGGAAATTTCGATACATATTATTCGCCATTTACGAACCCATATCCGCAAGGGGCAGCCGGAAATGCATCAATGCCGTACTTTTTTATGCGTTCATCGTGGGATACAACCGCTGTTTGGGCAGCGATAAATATGAATGCCCATAATTATGACTCCTATCAACATAAACAAGCAGGTCATATTCAAATTAGCAAGGGAAATAAACATTTATTAATTAGTGCAAACAGTTGGCGTGGCGATGCTAATGCTATGGGTGCAAGTGGTACCGGTATATCGTGGGCAGAATATTCAGGCGCAAAAAACACCTTGTTCTTTGATGATTTTGGCGATTATCAAGCTACAGGTTCATCTAAGGTCGGAGGACAAAGCTCTTATGGGAAAAATAAAATTATAGCACAAGAACAAAATAATAATTATTCATACGTATCTTCAGATTTAACAACTGCGTACAATAATTATGATTATCCGAAAAATATTTCTGACACAAATCAGCGAAAGTTAGAAAAATATTCACGATCTGTTGTCTATCTGCGTGAAGCGGGAATATTTGTTGTCAGTGATAAAATTATTGCAAAAAACTCTTCACATGCTAAAGGTCAATACAAAAAGCATATCAGATGGCATTTTCCTGTAGAACCTGTTAAAAACGGTAATACTCTTTCTGTAGTGAACGGAAATGCTCGATTGTTTGTACAAACAGTGTTGCCTTCCTCACCAACAATTACGAGTTATCAACTGCTGAATAATCCTGATAATATATGGGGAAGTGGTTCCGACTATATGTTTAAATCCAATGCTTGGCGTTCAGAAGTTACGGACAACACATCACCTTTGTCTATGCCTGTTCTTACAGTGATGCAAGCAGGGAATAGTGCTCTGACTCAACCGGTGTCCACTGTGATACATAGTAATGGTAATTCTATGACAGGCAGTAAAATTGTTTCACATAATAGCCAAGTAACCAATATAGTCCTATTTAATAATGGTAATCAATTAGTTCCGACTCCAATCACATCAGTAAACTTTAGTGCCGACAGTTCAGTTGCTACAACATTTACACTAACAGGATTATTGCCATCTCAAAAATACATGGTTATATTTAATGGTAATAGTATAAACGTTGATGTAAATAATAACGGTCAATATACGACAACGGCAGCCGGTGTATTACAATTTAAACGCGGGAATGTAATTATCCCGAGTGAATCACAAGACTCAGGATCTGCGAATAATGGCGGCGGCAGTAATAATGGCAGCGGCAATAATAATGGCAGCGGCAATAATAATGGCGGTGGCAATAATAATGGTGGCGGCAATAATAATGGCGGTGGCAGTAATGGAAATCAAAATCAGAGCAATAATTACTATGTAAATTCCAATGCTCAACAAAATGGCAATGGAACAATAAATTCGCCATATCAAACGATTACACAGGCTTATGAAGCTGCAAAGACAGCAAATCACGCATCAGGCATCTATTTTATTCATGTTGCCAAAGGAACATATACGGAATCAATTGGTAATGATGCAGATATGTCCGGAAATTCACGATCTTTTGTGTTTCGTGGTGGTTTTAATCCATCATTTACAACACGTATAGGAAAATCAAAAGTAATTGGTTCTTCGAAAGTAAAACCCGTTTTTGAATTTTACAATGCAAAAGGTATAGTCATTGAAGGATTTGAGATAACACAAGGAAAATCAGGTATTCAGTGCAAGGGCTGGGCTAGTAATCGTTCAGCAACGTTCTTCAATAATCATATTCATCATAATGGATATTGGAGCACACATGACCCATTAAATCTTAAAAAATATGACAGTATTACTGTAGGTGGCGGGATTGGTGTTGCAGCCGGCAGCGTTAATATTTACAATAATATAATTGAATCAAATATTGCGCATGATTTTGGTGGTGGATTAAGTGTTGCAGAAGCGGGTACAGCCAATAATGCGACTGTAAAGAATAATATCATTCGAAATAATCTAAGTGTTGGCGGTGCTTCGCATGGTGCAGGTATAATTATGTCTTGCGATGGTACAATAGAAAAGAATATTATTGAGAAAAACACATTCAATACCGATTATGGTCAAAATAGCGGTGGTGGCGGAGTCGGTGGCGGAATTATTATTGTCAAAGGTAGTAATTTGACTACTGTAAACATTACTGCTAATACTGTCACGGAAAATAAAGCGAACTCCGGTGCCGGTATTATGATTGACGAAGGAGCAATAGGTATCATAAAAAATAATTTTGTCGCAAAAAACCGTGCATACTCACGTGGAGGCGGAATTAGAATTGATGGTGCAGGAACAGGTAATTATAGTATGGCAACAGTGATAAATAACACCGTCGTGTTTAATACACAAAATTCCGATCCTGATGGAAATGGTGGTCATGCACTTCATGTCACGGATGCTAAAGTACTATCCGCAAATAATCTATTTTGGGGCAATGGTCAGCATGTTAATGATGTGTATCTTGATGGGGTCGGTTCATCTTTAGAAATATCGCATACATTCCTTAATGATTTTTCTTTAACAGATCCGGGTAAAGATCAAGGAATATTACCAACATATTATGGTGGAAATATTTTAGCAATGATTCAAATCAATAATCCAAAATTTATTGACACTGCTTGTAATTGGCGATTACGTCGAGGTTCTGAACTTATTGATGTGGGTACAAATACTTTTGGTACACCAAATGCCGTCCCTCAAAAGGATTGTGATGATGGTATTCGTACACAAGGAGGAATTGTTGATATTGGTGCAGATGAGTGGGGAGACGGTACAAATTATGAGCACCCGCGCATTTTTATGTCTCCGGAAATGAGGGAAAAATTAGAACAAAAAGTAGCGAATAATGATCCTGATTGGATAAAATTAAAAAATCAAGCTGATATACTGAAAAATCAATCAATCACGCCATTTAAATATGCTACTGCATGGAATTGGTATGGCGGAACTATTCAGTATGGTTACCAAGGTGGCGAATGGTTTGAAGCTGCTTTACCTTTGTGTTTTGCTTATCAATTAACAGGGGATACAAGCTATAGTTCAAAAGCCGTTGCATTGGCTCAAGAAATGGTAAGAGCCATGTACGATTCTGACAATAATTGGGGAAATAGAAGTCCATTTAATTTAGCCAATACATATCCTTCCCGCTATGTTGGTCCGGCTGCTGCAATTATCTATGATTATTGTTATGATAAAATTTCTCCGAATTTGCGAGGACAATTACATACTATTTTTAATATTTGGTTTGATAGCACGAGAAAAGAAGGTGGTTTGGCTTATGAAAATAATTCCCATTCACATGGAAATCACTTGGGTGGGCACATGGTTGGAATTGGTCTGCTTGGATTGGCAACCCTTGGCGAAAATCCGCGTGCTCAACATTTAATTGACTGGTCACGTTATCGTTTAGACGGCACTCCTTCGACTCTTTTAGAATCAACAGATTATCCTGACAGCTATCGTACGCAGAATTTTTCCGATGGAGTAAATACATGGGTTGGTTCGACCTATGGGGTTGATGCAAGTACAAAAGGCACAAAAGTAGCTACATTTGCCGGAGGTCATAATCCGCAAGGTTGGAGCTATGCAAATTCTGATTTTGGTAATCATCAAGTTGATTTTAGCATTGCATTACATACTGTTCTCGATGTTGATGTTATTTCACCTTATATTGAGTGGTATAAATCATCATTTAATGCTTTGAAACATTCAATGTTACCAAAAAGTTTTATGATTGATCCAATTGGTGATTGGGGAGGTAATAATGGTATCGGATTTCAAATTGGATATCCTTCGCGATTAGCATATTTGCTTGAAAATACAGATATTGGTCCGCAAGTACAATATTTTGTGAATGAATGGGCACCGACTCAACATAATTATGGAGCGTATGCAAATGGTTTAACAATTCCGGGTTTACGAAATTGGGAAGCATTGCTTTATCGGGATAATTCACGACAGACATCAGCACTAAATTCGTCTGATTCAAAGAATTTTTCACTTGTTCCGACAGTGAATCCTAATGGCAGTTCACAATTTAAAGTAAATCCATATTTTATGATGCGGTCTTCTTGGGATACGAGTGCTGTGTGGGCTTCCGTGCAAATGGGTAGTTCTCATAATACCGATCATCAACATTTTCATGCAGGACATATTCATATTGTTCGCGGTAAAGATCAAGTACTTATCAGCCCAAGTAATTATAAAGTTGGCATTGATGGTATCGGCGTTTCCGGTGATGCTGCTGAATATGTAGAAATGTCTGCACATAAAAATACGTTGTTTTTTGATGATTGGAATGTTTATCGTCCTAAATCAGCAGGTAGAATGGGCGGACAAGACGGTTATGGTTTTGATCGTCCCGTCACAAATGAAATGACAGATGATTATATATATTTACGAAGCGACTTATCGTCGGCGTATAATTTCATTGGTTGGCATAATACTTTACAAACAACGATATACCTTGCTGATACAGTAAACAGACAATTAGAGCATTTTTATCGTAATTATGTTTATATCCCCTCTGCCGGTAAATTTGTGGTTTTTGATCAAGTAAAAGTAAAACAATCGAATCATCAAAATGGACCGTATGAAAAACATTTACGTTGGCATTTTGCGAATGAGCCTGTTATTTCCGGGAATACTGTACGTCAAGATAAAGGTAATTCTCGGCTATGGTTAACAACTCTTGCTCCGTCAAATCCGCAATACACGAAATATTATTTATGGAATACAAATCCGGATAATTGGACAAATGATCCTAATTTAAGTTATATGTTCAAATCAAAACATTGGAGGGTAGAAACACGTGATCCGGCTAAACCCTTGGTGCAGGATTTCATGACGGCGATGCAGGTTGGTCCTCTTAATTTATCACAACCGACAACATCAGAGATTGTGACAAATAATAATAATATGAAAGGTGCTAAAATTGCTGGGAATGATGAACATGTGATTCTTTTTAATAATGGTTCGGGTGTTAAACCATCGGGAATTGTTTCCACGCAATATGCACTTCCCGGTTCTTCTTTTGCTACTCATATTCTTTGCGGCATGAAACATGCGACGAAGTATGCAGGTACTCTGATTAATGGAGTAATTTCTATAGCTGAAAATCTCAATGGAAATCTTGAGAGTTCTAACGGGGGTGTTTTACGTTTTACTCCGGCTGATTTATCTACAAGTAAAATAGCAGATGGAAATATAATTGCAGGTCAAAATTCTTTGACTTCAGTTCTTTGTTATCCAAATCCTGCAAATGATCGGGTGACAGTACAATATATGCTCCATGAATCAGGTAGCGTACACTGTGTGGTACGTGATATTCTTGGAAATACAGTCGAAAGTTCAACCCAAGACCTTGAACACGGTATTCAGGCATTCGAGATTGATACGCATCAATTATCTAATGGTATTTATACAATAGAGTTACGTTCTAATGTTGAGCGTGTTGAAGCAAAGATTGTCATTCATCGGTGATAGAATATGCCTCCTTTGTTGAAACACAAAGGGGGCATTATCTGTTATTAATCGTGCTTATAAAATTGCAAAGATGTAGGGTTCTTCGAGTAATTTCTACAAAACGTGTTAATAAAAAAGTGGACCTCAATTTTCATCACCCTCGTTTACATAATAGCATATAAACTGCAATGAGACACAACAGTACCTCTGAGTCAGGGGAAGAGGTACAACGAGGGCACAAATATGAATGGAGAAAGTTATGACATATAATGATATTTGTAGCATTGATACCGAGACAAATTCTGTGAACATAAATCCGACAATACTACACAGAGATCAATCACTTCAAGACGATACATCGAAATTGGGTTCTGGGGTGTGTATTATTCGAGAAAAAGTTCTTTTCTTAGCATCCGTAGAGTATTTCTGTAATAAAAGAGGTCAAGTAGTCAGTAACACCTTACATGATTAATATCTACTCAAAATCAAGAAACATCTCACAGGAATAATGTAAAATTGGAGCATGGAGTATTAGACTTTTGTACGGATTAACAAAATGATATATAAAATTTCTAGAGTTACTTTTATCTGAGTATAGAAAAGTATCAACTAACTTGATGCATGATTACATTTAGAGGAAAAGTCTGTATCTTTGTAAAAGGTATAACTAATTTATAGAAAAGGGATTTATGAAACATGTTTATTCAATCGTTGTTTTTCTGATAATGATGCCTGCCTTAGCTGCACAAGGTCAAAATCCGATTCTTTTTGTGACACAAGTTCCAACATCCGGATTTACTTCTGTGACACAGACATTTAGTAATCATGTACCATCCATGAATAATGCACCGCGAGGAGGAGACTTGATGATACTTTATCCTGATGGAACACTTCGCAACTTGACTCGGGAAGCAGGCTATGGAGATTCTAATGAGATACAAGGTAAAAACAGTATTGCAGTTCGCCAGCCATGTGTTCATTGGAGTGGTAAAAAAGCGCTTTTTAGTATGGTCATCGGCGCACCGACAAAAATCTGGGAAATTTTTGAAGCAAAATGGCAAATATATGAAATTGAGGGACTGGGAAAAGATGAAAAGCCCAAAATTACTAAACTGCCTCATCAGCCCGAAATGTATAATAATATATCACCAATATATGGGAGCGATGATAATATAATATTTACCTCAGATATGCCCATAACAAAAAAGTCCTATCATTATCCGCCTTTGGATGAATATGAAAATGCACAGGTTGTAAGCGGTTTGTGGAAATTAGATATTGGCACTGGTGTGGTAACGTTATTACAACATTCTCCGAGTGGTTCTTTTTACCCGAGTATTGATAGCTATGGCAGAATTATATTTACTCGATGGGATCATCTGCAACGCGATCAGCAAGCAGATTTAGATAGATCAGGTCAGCCTTACGGTACTTTTAATTATGAAAGTGAAGATTCATTGGCGCAACCTCTTCAAAGTAGGGCAGAAGTTTTTCCTGAGCCAAGGACAAAAAATAATCCTGATTTTAATCCATTATTTTCACCGCATACCTTTAATCAATTCTTTCCTTGGGAAATGAATCAAGATGGAACAGAAGAAGAAACAATTAATCACGTCGGAAGGCATGAATGGGGCGGTACTTATACAGAACCTTCATATCCGGCAGATAAAAATTTACGTTATATTATTAGAAAAAATTGGGTAAAAAATTCATATAGTTTACGTGGTGATTCCGGTCCATTTCAAATTAAAGAAGATCCTAACAGTCAAGGTGTTTTTTATGCTGCTGTTTCGCCCGAATTTGCTCATGAAACATCAGGTCAATTAATTAGGTTTTCCGGTAAATTACATGAAAACCCTGAAGAGATGATTATTAATGAAATTACTCATTCTTCGACTGCGGGTTCCGTTGAACTTGGACAAACAGCCAATGCTCATCATAGTGGGCGATACAGGGATCCTTTACCATTAACAAATGGCACTCTGCTTGCAGTTCATAGTGAAAGTAAAAATCCAAATGGAAATAATGGAACTTCATCACAACCAAAGATTCGATATAATTTCCGCATAAAAACCTTACGTCAAGAGATAATTGACGGGAAACAGTTATATGTTGCTGATAAGCCACTTACATCAGGAATAGTTCGCGGCGTGAAGTATTACAATGGTAATGATTATTTTATCACTCAGAATGATACATTGTGGGAGTTAGAGCCTGTTGAAGTAACAGCGAGAACTGTTCCTCCCATGAAAAAAGAAACAACATTATCTTCGAGTGAATCCGATGTTTTTTCTGAAATAGGGGTGGATGAACAAATATTTCGCAAGTGGATGAACGATAATAATCTTGGATTAATCGTAAGTCGTAATGTGGTCACTCGTGATAGAAATGATGATAATCAGCCATTTAATTTGCGTGTTCCCAATGGTGTTGAGCATATCGTTAATGATGGTACTGTCTATGATGTGGAATATATGCAGATATTCCAAGCTGATTTAATACGTGGACAAGGTGGGGCAGGAGGTCATACGACACCTAACCCCGGACGACGTGTTTTGCCTCAAATTCTTCATCATGAACAATCATTACTTATGAATAATGATAAAAATAATAAAGTAAAGGGTAGTGTGAAAATAGCTTCTGATGGATCTATGGCGGCTATTGTTCCTGCTCACCGTGCATTGTCATGGCAACTTACCGATGGAAAAGGTACACCTGTGGTTCGTGAACGATATTGGGTTACTGTTCAATCGGGAGAAATTCGTGTATGTGCATCATGTCACGGCGTCAATACCGTTGATCAACTCGGTTTGAGTAAACCAATACATAAACCGGAAGCATTGCGTCAATTACTCCAACATTGGAAAACACAAGTAATTAGTGGACATTCTGATGAATTTACAGAAGATAAGAAAATATTGACCATATCGCCTAATCCTGCCGAAAACAGTGTGAATATTATATGTTCAATACCTGAAAATGATAATATAATTGCTGTGGATGTCTATAATATTTTCTCTCATAAGGTGTATTCTTTGACATTGAATGATAATCCGAAAAATTCATCTATCCCTTTAACGTTGCAAAATTATTCTGATGGTGTATATTTTATACAGGTAAGAACACAGAAAAATTATTTACTATCTGAAAAATTGATTATTAAACATAATTAGTTATCGAATAGATATTGTATGTTTTATTAAATAGATATTTATGAAAAAAGTAATAGTTTTTGGTGCTTCCGGCAATGTAGGTCATAACGTTGTTAAAAAACTTTTTGAACAAAATTATGAAGTTACAGCCGTTGTTCGTACTCAAGAAAAAGCACAACAGTTAGCAGAATTGACTATGAACTATGTCATAGCTGATGTGCAACATAAGGAAACTTTATGTGGAATATGCGATGGTTTTGATATTGTCATATCAACGCTGGGAAAAAGCGTATCAATCAATGATAAAAGTAAGTCTTCTTTTTATGACATAGATTATTTAGGAAACAAATATATTCTTGATGAAGCGAAAAAAAGTAAAGTAAAGAAGTTCGTTTACCTGTCTGCAATCCATGCAGAAAAATATCAACATTTACTCTATTTTCAAGCACATCACAATTTTTCAGAATTATTAAAAACCTCCGACATAGACTATTCAATTGTAAAAGTACCTGCAATTTTTTCTGCTTTTTTGGATGTTATGGATTTAGCAAAAAAAGGACATCTTGTAACATTAGGCGACGGACAATGTAAAACCAATCCGATTTATGAAGGTGATGTTGCTAAGGTCATCGTTAATGCAATGAAAACTCCATTTTCGATTATTGAAGCCGGTGGATCAACAGTTTATACAAGGAAACAGATTAATGAACTTATTCAACAGTCAGTTAATCCTACAAAAAAGTGTCGTCATGTCCCTGTGTTTTTAGTGGGTCTGTTACTTCCATTTATCAAAATTTTTGATAAAAATACTTATGATAAACTCTCCTTTTTTCTTGAAGTTACGCGACACGATGTCATTGCACCGATGGTAGGAGATTCGAGTTTAGAGGAATACATACGTATGAGAGTGTCACATTAATTTAGTGTTTTATTGAATGTAAAAGCTCTCCTTGATTCGCAATAAGTAACCCATCAGCTTCCGTACATTTTACCCAAAAGAAAGAGAATAAAATGGGAGTGTCTTTTCCTTTTGCATGATATTCATAATGTTCCCATGTTTCTGCCGGTTTTGTTTTAAGTGGACAATGAAAAAAATGACGATGTTCAATGTAGCTTTCAATGCCGCTTTGGACAATCGTCTTTGCCTCCCCCAAGTATTCAGGCTTATGAGTGTAGTAAATACCTGTCTCTTCCTCAATCTCACGAATGATGGTTTCTTCAGGCGTATCACCGTCCTCAATTGTCCCTTTGGGAACTTGGATGCCTGCTTCGGGAAAATCCGGTTGTCTGAATACCAACAGTTCTTTATCGAAAGTTATATAGGCGAGTGACTTTAGTTTGATTTTCATGATGCGTATGATATTTGTCAGTGATTGCTACATTGTTTTGCTGTAAGTTGCAAATGTACAGATATTTGGGTAGAATACATATATAGTGTAACAAGTTTCTTCATCTGACATTATTGCATTAACAATCACATTTGAAAGTCTTTATGAAAAAATTAGTACTCATTGGGATATTCTTTTTCTTAGCTTTAGGTATGGAGTCTGCCCTCGTCCCTTTACCGGATGAAACTAAAGTAATAGAAGACACACTTTGTTTTCAAAGAGATATTTTGCCGATTTTTCATTCTAATTGCGCTATGGCAAAATGTCATGATGCAATTACGCATGAAGACGGATACACATTGCTCACGTATAGTGGAGTGATGAAAGGGATTAAAGCCGGGAACACTTCCCAAAGTAAATTGTATCGCGTTATCAATCAAAATGAGATGCCTCCCGATTGGCGTTTACCTGATTCACTGAAAACTCGAATACGTACATGGATAATGCAAGGCGCATTGAATAATGATTGCTCAAATGCCGGATGTGACAGTACAATTCTTACATCTTCGAAAGCAATACGTCCATTTGTGAATGTAAACTGTCTTGGATGCCACTCCACAACCACAGCTAATGGTGGGATTATATTAGAAACCGATCAACAGTTAGAAGAACAAAAAGATTTGATTGCTTGTGCGGTTATGCACTCTGATGGTTGCAAAGCAATGCCTCCCAATAATGTGAAAGTAACGCAGTGTGAACTTTCTCAAGTACGTGTTTGGGCTTTAGGAGCTGCGTCGTTGATTGAAAATCAATCCGCACACTCCTTTCAAACAATCAGCACTAGTATAGTTGGTGATAAATTGTTAATCAATTTTTCGGATGACATTAACTCTGTGTTGTCTGTGTCCATAATCTCGGTACAAGGTACTTCGTTAAGAACATATTCATTGGCAGAAATCAACCGAATGGAAAGTTCTTTATCGGTTTCATTACCTACACTTGCCTCCGGCGTATATTTTGTTAAAGTCAAGACAAATAAAACGACATTTGCATCGAAGTTCAATTTTTAGATATGAGACATAATTTCTACTTAAAAAAAGCCATCAATTGATGGCTTTTTTTATGAGAGTCAATTTTGATTTTTTGGGATAATGAAGATTATCCGGACTCTATGAAGCTTACGTTGGCAATACTCAGACTATCGAACTTCTATCAAATTCATGTTTGTGAGTGAAGAATCGAGTTTCTTTTTTCAAAAAGAGCGTAAACTGAATTTTAGATTATCTGATTTATAGTCTTCAAAACATAAAAATGACCGACCAACACGTCATTATGCCGTATTTTTGCCGAACTAACACTATATATCATCTATTCATGAGTCACGATTATACATTACCGGATCATCTATTTTCGGAAATAGATGTTACCGTAGAAACAGCCAAAGAGCTTGGATTAACCGAACAAGAATTTACGTCGATACAGAGTTTAATGGGGAGAAAACCTACATATACAGAATTGGGAATATTTTCTGTAATGTGGAGTGAACATTGCTCTTATAAGAATTCCATCAAGCAGTTAAAGACTTTGCCGCGCTCAGGCGGACGTATGTTGGTGGAAGCCGGTGAGGAAAATGCCGGACTCATTGATGTGGGCGAAGGATATGGCATTGCATTTAAGATAGAGAGCCATAATCATCCGTCAGCAGTGGAACCTTTTCAAGGTGCAGCTACCGGTGTAGGCGGTATATTGCGCGATATATTTACAATGGGAGCAAGACCCGTTGCTGCTCTTAATTCTCTGAGATTTGGTAATTTAGATAGTGATAGAACAAAGTTTTTGCTAAAAGGCGTTGTCCATGGAATTGGACATTACGGAAATTGTTTTGGTGTCCCGACCGTTGGCGGAGAAGTCTATTTTGATGAATGTTATACCGACAATCCATTGGTGAATGCAATGGCTGTGGGTATTGTAGAAGTAGGTAAAACTGCATCTGCAATTTCGCAGGGTGTTGGTAATCCTGTAATGATATTAGGAAGTTCAACCGGTCGTGATGGTATCCATGGTGCTTCATTGCTTGCATCGCGTGAATTTGATGAAAAAACTGAAGATATGCGCCCAACAGTACAAGTGGGAGACCCATTCGCTGAAAAAATGTTGCTCGAAGCATCATTAGAGCTTATTGCTTCCGGATGTGTTGTCGGTATGCAGGACATGGGGGCAGCCGGAATTTGTTGTTCGACATCAGAAATGAGTGCCAAAGGTAAGTCAGGGATGATTGTCAATCTTGATTTAGTGCCTCTACGAGAAAGCACAATGTCAGCGTATGAAATCATGCTGTCTGAATCGCAGGAACGTATGTTGGTAATTGTTGAAAAAGGTAAAGAACACATTGCTCAATCTATATGCGAAAAATGGGATGTGCCGATTGCCACGATAGGTGAAGTAACAGGTGACGGTATTCTTAGATTCTCCCGTAATGGGAAACAAGTCACAGAGTTACAAGCGGAGCATCTTGTACTTGGCGGTTTGGCTCCACAATATGACCGCGAATGGAAAGTTGCCGACTATGTGGCGGAAATAAGGGATTTATCATTTATTGACAGCGAAAAAAGCACTTCAATTGACCATATAAAAGAAGCATTTAAGCTATTGCTTTCCTCGACAACTATCGCAAGTAAACGCTGGATTTATGAACAATATGATTCACAGGTGCGTACAAATACAGTCTCGATTAAAGGTGATGCAGCTGTTATGCGTATCAAAGAATTGCCCGGAAAAGGGTTTGCTGTATGCACAGATTGCAATAGCCGCTATGTGTATCTGAATCCATATCAAGGTGGCATGATGGCTGTTGCGGAAGCGGCTAGGAATGTGGTCTGTACGGGTGCATTACCTGTTGCAATTACTAATTGTTTGAACTTTGGTAATCCTTATGACCCAGAAGTATATTGGCAATTCCGTGAAGCGATTCGTGGTATGGGGGATATGTGTCGTGCACTCGACACTCCTGTCACGGGCGGTAATGTAAGTTTCCACAATGAATCAAAAAAACATGCCGTGTTTCCTACGCCGACTATAGGTATGCTTGGCTTGATTGAAGATATGACAAAAACAGTTGGCTCTGGTTTTGTGCAAGCAGATGATATGGTCATATTATTAGGTACGCAGTCTGATGATTTGGGTGGATCAGAATATCTTAAACAGATATACGGAAAAATAGCAGGTGATGCCCCTCATTTTGTTATGGATAAAGAAGTTGCTTTACAAAAAGTAACATTACAAGCTATTCACAATGGTATAATAAAAAGCGCGCATGATTGTTCAGAAGGCGGTTTAGCCCTATGTCTAACTGAAAAAATGATGGCTTCTACCTTAGGAGCAAGCATAGAACTTCCATTTGATGTAAGTGTCGGTAACCTTTTTGGAGAAGCACAAAGCAGAATCGTTGTGACGGTTGAATCGAATCAAGTTGAGGTTTTAGCATCTCTATGCAATCAATACGGTGTGGCAATAACTGTTCTTGGTAAAGTAACGGTTGATGCAACACTGACGATTAATGATATTATCAATATCTCGGCTGATGAAGCGCGAGAAATGTACGAAGGAGTAATACCGTCAATCATGGCTACTGAGTTACACAGTTAAATACTATATTTTTCAATTAATTTGCGAGGGACTATGATCGGAATTTTCCGTTCTACGATTCTGACAAAGATAGCAATGGCTCTGTCCGGCTTAATCTGGATTGGTTTTTCTATTGCTCATTTGTCAGGACATTTTTTATTGTTTGCCGGACAAGAGGCATACAATGCTTATGGTCAGGGGCTTAAAGATTTGGGTCCGCTACTTTGGTTGGGGAGAATTATCTTCATTATCAGCTTTCTCTTACATTCTTTTTCAGGCATACTGCTTCTCAGTAGAAATAAAGAAGCCCGACCCGTGCAGTATAAGGCGAAAAAACCTATTGTATCCACACCGCAAAGCCGTATGATGGCATTAACAGGCATATTGTTATTTACTTTTATGGTCTATCACCTTGCCCATTTTACGTGGGGAGTGGTTCATGCCGAATATTCACACCTTACTTACACGCTAAGCGATGGTCGTGAAGTTCATGATGTTTATACCATGGTCATAGGCAGCTATCAAAATGTCTTTGTTTGTTTAGCTTATGTTTTGTTTATGTTAGGATTTGGCATTCACTTAAGTCATGCAATAGCCAGCGTTGTTCAGACGCTTGGTTTTAATCATCCTATGTATAATTCCTTAGTGAAAAAGGTTGCTAACGGTTTATCAACCATCATCATTCTTGGGTATATATCTATACCGGCAAGTGTGATGCTGGGAGTTCTAAAATTGACAGGGGGGCATTAAAATTTATGAAATTAGATTCCAAAATACCATCAGGACCAATTGAAAGTAAATGGTCAAATCATAAGTTTGATTTAAAATTGGTTAATCCGGCAAATAAACGAAAATATACTGTTATTGTCGTTGGAACAGGTTTAGCAGGCGCAGCAGCAGCAGCATCTCTGGCTGAATTAGGTTATAAAGTTCTATGCTTTACTTACCATGATTCCCCTCGACGTGCACATAGTATTGCTGCCCAAGGCGGTATAAATGCTGCCAAGAATTATCAAAATGATGGTGATAGCGTTCATCGTTTATTCTATGATACCATCAAAGGCGGTGATTTCCGCGCTCGTGAAGCAAATGTTCATCGTTTGGCAGAGGTTAGTCTCAATATTATTGATCAATGCGTCGCTCAAGGGGTGCCATTTGCACGTGAGTATAGTGGATATTTATCAAATCGTTCCTTTGGTGGTGCTCAAGTGTCAAGAACATTTTATGCCCGTGGTCAAACAGGTCAGCAATTGTTAATTGGTGCATATTCTGCGCTTTCCAAAATGGTGGGCTCTGGTGCTGTTAAGCTCTTCACCCGTAAGGAAATGATGGATTTAGTGCTTGTCAATGGTCATGCACGCGGTATTGTCACACGAGATTTAGCAACAGGAAAGATTGAGAGCTTTGCCGCTGATGCTGTCTGTTTAGCGACAGGTGGTTACAGCAATGTTTTCTATTTATCAACCAATGCAATGGCATGTAATGTTACTGCTGCGTTCAGAGCATATAAAAAAGGTGCCGGATTTGCCAACCCTTGTTATACTCAAATCCATCCGACATGCATTCCTGTAAGTGGTGATCATCAATCGAAGCTTACATTGATGTCAGAATCTCTACGTAATGATGGGCGTATTTGGGTGCCGAAAAAACAAGGTGATAATCGTCCGCCGAGTCAGATACCGGAAGATGAAAGAGATTATTATCTTGAGCGTAAGTATCCAAGTTTTGGTAATCTTTCCCCACGCGATATTGCCTCAAGAAGTGCAAAAGAAGCATGTGATGATGGAAGAGGCGTAGGTCCGGGCGGGCGTGGTGTCTATTTAGATTTCGCAGATGCTATCAGCCGGCTTGGTGAGAAAGCCATCAGTGCTCGTTATGGTAATCTATTCGATATGTATCAACAAATTACGGGCGAAAACCCCTATAAAGTTCCTATGCGTATATACCCCGCACCTCACTATACAATGGGAGGTTTATGGGTTGATTACAACCTTATGAGCACCATTCCGGGTTTGCATGTTTTAGGTGAAGCGAATTTCTCTGATCATGGTGCAAATCGTTTGGGCGCAAGTGCACTCATGCAAGGACTTGCAGATGGTTACTTTGTTATTCCTTACACTATAGGTGGATATTTGGCTGAAGCAAAACAATCGGCTGTAAATACCGATATGACTGAATTTAAACTTGCTGTGAAGCAAACGGAAGAACAGATTGCTAAGTTAATTTCTATCAAAGGTAAACGCTCACCAACATCATTCCACAGAGAATTAGGGTTGTTAATGTGGGATAAATGCGGTATGGCAAGAAATGAACAAGGACTGAAACAAGCTATAGACAAAATTCCGGCAATACGTGAAGAGTTTTGGCAAAATGTGAATGTTCTCGGCGATGCTGCTAATGTAAATCAGTCGCTTGAACTTGCAGGCAGAGTAGCAGATTTTCTTGAGTTCGGTGAAATGATGTGTCATGATGCTTTGCATAGAAATGAAAGTTGCGGAGGTCATTTCCGTGAAGAATATCAGACGGAAGATGGGGAAGCCAAACGCAATGACGATGAGTTTGCTTATGCTGGAGTTTGGGAATATACAGGACTCGGCAAAAAACCGAATTTGCACAAAGAACCACTTGTTTTTGAAAATGTCAAACTTGCAACAAGGAGTTATAAATAATGAATTTAACATTGCATATATGGCGACAGGAAAATACAACAGCAGAGGGCAGATTTTCTACCTATCGTGTCGAAGAAATTAGCCCTGATATGTCATTTCTTGAGATGCTTGATGTTCTTAATGAACGTTTAATCAATAAAGGAGAAGTTCCTGTAGAATTTGAACATGATTGCCGAGAAGGAATTTGTGGCACCTGTTCTCTTATGATTAATGGTGTGCCGCATGGACCTGAAAAAGGAACGACAACATGTCAGTTGCACATGAGAAAGTTCAAGGATGGCGATGAGATAACTATTGAACCTTGGAGAGCAAAGGCATTTCCTGTTCTCAAAGACTTAGTTGTTGACCGAAGTGCATTTGATCGTATCATTCAAAAAGGCGGCTATATTTCCGCAAATACGGGTAATGCTCCCGATGGTAATGCAATACCAATTCCTAAGCCTGACGCAGACTGGGCTTTTGAGGCAGCGGCTTGTATTGGTTGCGGCGCATGTGTTGCGGCATGTAAGAATGCGTCTGCAAGTCTTTTTGTTGCGGCTAAAGTCACACATTTGGGGTTATTGCCTCAGGGGCAGCCTGAACGCTATTTGCGCGTGACGGCAATGGTCGAACAGATGGATCAAGAGGGTTTTGGGTCATGCACCAACACGTATGATTGCGAAGGAGCTTGTCCTAAACAAATCAGTGTTCGTAACATTGCGCGTATGAACAGAGATTATCTTAAAGCTAAGATAATGGGTAACTAACTTCGGTCTTACTATTAAGCGGTTTGGGATTTTTTCTCAAGCCGCTTTTTTTTCTCCCTCGTTTTCAGTAATTTGAAAAAGTTATCGTTGTGATAACCATTGGTACTCCTTACACTCATGCACAATTACATATATTTTATTGTGCATCACACATTTAATCACTACCGACCATGAAAGGTGTATTGGCATGAATATTAAGAATATACTGCCATTGTTCATCTTCAGCTTTTTCACAATTGGGCTTTTAGCACAAGATACCGATTTTGGACTTTCTGATCCTTTACAACCGGGTAAAATTATCTACCCATCGTATATAGGCGCTGAAATAGCATTTGGACAAAGTTTACAGCAGGGAGACCTTAATGCTGAGTTTTGTGATTGTTTACCATTTAAAGATGGAACAGGCTTACGATTCGATATTGGTGCCCAATGGGAGAGCTATTTTACTAATCGAGTTTCCTATGGCATTGGCTTAGGATACTCATTTACCAATAATCTTTCTGCCTATCAGGAAGTATCTGATTATCAGTTCCTCGACAATGGGAACATTATAGCTACTGTTCCTGTACGCACACAGCAAACGATGAAAAGTACATTCTCGGCAATAACACTTAGTCCTTTTATCAAGCTCTATCCGCTAAGACGTTTGTGGGTTCGTATAACTCCGCGCTTAGAATATGTTGTTGGAAGTTCGCAAGAACAGACTTTAGATTTGCTTCAGAGGAAGGCAGTCAATAGAGATGGTAATGAGTTTGAGCTTTCTTTCGACACTTCAGATCCAAAACTTGCGAACAAAAAAGTTAGTGCAACACGTGCAATCATCCAAAGTAGTGAATTTTCTTCTCTGCGATCACTTCAGTTTGGGTTAGTGTCATCAATAGGATTCGATTTTAGAATAGGCAGTAAGGTTGTCATTTCACCTAATGCTCAATTAAATATACCAATTACGAGTTATTCGACTCAATCGGATACATTCAAAATCTTAGTTTGGCAAGTAGGATTGGACGTGAAATTTCGGCTTGGCAAATCCGAAACTACACCCGCAAAAAAATAGGCAAATTTTCTTAAAGAAAAAAATATTTATCATATATTTGGCATTGAACACAGAAATACCGTAATTTTATCTTTTGATATTATACAATAAATTGTAAGTACACAGTTTTTATCATTATCTGGAGTTAGGGGTCTGCCCATGAAACAAGTGCGTCTCTTTATCTTGACATCAGCGATGGTCTGTTTGGTATTCTCGCCGATGGTGTCCAAATCAACACCACTTTCGCTATTGGTTAAAGCCGTTCATGAATCTCAAGTCACTGCTGTAAAGCCTGAACTTTTCCTAATGGCAGCTATAATAACCGAACCGCCGCAATCGGCAATGGAAGAAGATGAAAATGTCAATATTCTTAATACTGACAAGATTCGCATCATCAATTTGGGTAAAGTAATAAACCATGACAATGTTGATTATGCACCTACTGTGAGTGCTGATGGTAAAACGTTGTTCTATGTAAGTAATCGCCCCGGCAGTATAAAAAAATCAAGCGGTGATTTATCGCATGACTTCTGGGCATCCAAAAAAGCTTCTAATCTTGATACTAACTTCTCTGATCCATACAATATTGATTTAGAGTCTAAATTTGGCGATTTAAGTGTGAATACTACTCTCAATGAAGGTGCTGCCTCTATTGCTGCTGACCGTCAAACATTGGTGTTCACAGGTTGTAATCGCTCAGACGGTTTGGGCGATTGCGATTTATATATCACAGAGATAGACGGCGACAAATGGTCTAAGCCAAAAAATCTTGGTAAAAATGTCAATTCACCATCATGGGATTCACAGCCATCCATAGCACCGGATAAAAGTCGTATTTATTTCAGTTCCAATAGACCGGGACCCAATGGCTCGGATAATTTTGACATCTGGTATTCCGATTATGATTTTGATCTTGAGGATTGGAAGCCTGCTGTAAACATGACAAGCATTAATACAGGTGACCGCGAAAGAGCGCCATTCATTGCTGCGGATAATTCGACACTCTTCTTCTCATCCGATGGACATTCACCTAATCTTGGCGGGCTTGATTTTTATAGTACCACCAATGATAACGGTAAATGGAGTGCACCGCAACATCTTGGCACTCGCTTAAATACATCCGAAGATGAAGAGTTTATCACACTTCCTGCCTCAGGTGATGTGATTTACTTCTCAAGCCGCCGCTCTGATTTGAAGGGATCACAAGGAAATTTAGATGTGTTTATGGCTTTTGTACCTTCTTTCTTCAAAGCTGTTATTCTTTCCGGTGTTGTTCTCGACGAATGTACAGATGAGAATATTCCTGCAAGTATTACTGTGCGGAACACGGTGACGGGTAAAGTATTCAAAGACACTTTGAATACAAGCTCTAAAAAAGAGTTTCAATTAATTATTTCCAATACCGATTTTGGTAATCCGAAAGATTCTATCAAATCTGCTGATTTTGAAATTATAGCGAATAATCCGACCTATGGTGAAACAAAGAAAGTTGTTACCATAGACAAACCTAAACAAACAAAAGACCGCAAAAAAGCTGAAGAGAAAAATGAAATCAAAGTAACCTTGAAACTTGGTCAACGACCTGTTATTGGTGCAGAAATGGAGTTTTCTGATTTCATTAAGCGTGCTGCTAAAAAAGATCCCGCCTTGAGTAATTGGAAGGGGGTGGTTATGGAAGAAGTGAAAACACGTGAACTTTATCCATTGCTTAACTATGTTTTCTTTGATGAAGGCTCCGCCGAGTTCCCCAAACGCTATATTATCTTCAAAAATTCCGGACAAACAACATCGTTTACTGATGAGGCAATACCGGGCGGTACTTTGGAGAAATATTACAATGTTCTGAATATTTATGGTTATCGTCTTAAAAAATATCCTAATGTGAAAGTTGAGATTCTCGGTTGTTTTGACAATGCAATGCCGACAGAAAAAAGCATGGATTTAGCTCAAAAACGTGCTGATATAGTATATAATTATCTCAAAGAGATTTGGGGTATTGCAGAAAACCGCTTAACGAAAAAAGCTCAAGGTTATTCAAAGTTAGCATCAAAAACCGGTGATCCCGATCCGCAAAGTAAAACCTATGCTATGGTTGAGAACAGACGTTCAGAATTATGGTTCTCCGGTGATCCCGAAGATGTATGGCAGGTAATGAAACCAATCCTTGACATTGATCCCAAGATTTTCCCTTCGCCGACAGAGATGAATTTCACCATGAAAAATGGTATTGAAGAAGAGCTCGTTGCTGCGCGTCGTATCGAAGTTAAACGCGGTGGACAACCATGGAATACATTGTCAAATGTAGGAATTTCAGAGCCAACAGCTAAATGGAATTGGGAAAATTCAAAAGCTGATGAATTATCAGAAACAGTCACCGAAGAAACACCGTTCGAAGCACGCCTCATTGTTACAAGTAAACGAGGCATGGAATGTATTTCAGACCCGATTACAATAAAAGTAAAGGTCGTGAATTATACTAAAGATAAAATTCCTACTGATAGCTTGTTTACACGTGAAAAGTATAATCTTATTCTGTTCCCATTTGATAGATCCGATGCAGGTCCATTTAATGAAAGAATCTTGAAGGAATTTGTATATCCGCGATGTGCCTTCGATTCACGAATTGGTGTTGACGGACATACTGATGTTGTTGGTATGTTTGATTATAACCAGAAATTGTCAGGCAGACGAGCTGAAACAGTGAAAAGTGGTATCAATTCCTTTACTGGTGGAAAATATAATACCCTTGAATCTAAAGGTGATGGGGAAGAGAACCCATTGTTTGACAATGTATTACCTGAAGGACGTATGTATAATCGTACTGTTCAAATTAATATCTCGACACCAATTAAAGATGAATAATCATTTGTTGTAAAACTACTTAGAACCCTACTGTATATCGCAGTAGGGTTTTTTTATGAAACTTCTATGACTGATTTGATAATTAAATGGATTGTAAATGCAGCCGTTTTGCTGATAGGGGTAAAATTATTGCACGGTGCTGAAATCAAAGGTTTTGGTGCAGCAATGTTCGTAGCTGTAATTATTGGTGTACTCAATGTGTTACTAAAACCTATCCTAACGTTTTTCTCATTTCCTATAATTCTCTTATCTTTGGGATTATTTACATTAGTGATAAATGCTATTGTCATACTTTTAGCATCCGGAATATCTGAGGATTTTCGTATCGGATCATTCTGGAATGCCTTGGTTCTCGGTGTCATACTGAGTATTACCAATACCATCGTTAATTCAATTATTGATTAATTTTTCAAGTGTTATGAATACTGTTATTTCTTCTCCATCAAAACAAGTGTGGTTTCGTACTTTGTTTATTTGTGTATCTGCATGTATTGTATCAATTTCGGCAGTGAGTTGTGATTCTGTTACAGATACAGTTGCCGATATTGTTATGTCGCCATCCGATGATAAAAATCTGGGTGCACAAATTGATAATGAGATACGCAGTAATCCAAACGAATATCCATTGCTAAATAATGCGTCGGCAAATGCTTATGTTCAAACAATGGTAAATGAGTTAATCAAAGCACCTGAAATTAAATATCGCAGTTTGTTCGCCTACAAAGTGGAAGTTATCCGTGATGATAAAACCATAAATGCATTTTGTACTCCGGGTGGATATATATATGTTTATACGGGTTTGATGAAAATGTTGGATAATGAAGCAAGTTTAGCCGGTGTCATCGGACATGAAATCGCCCATGCAGAGCGTCGTCATTCCGCAAAGCGTATGGTAAACGCTTATGGAGTGTCTCTGCTTTTGGCAATAGCTCTTGGCAATAATCCCACGCAATTGGAATCATTGGCGGGTAATCTTTTTGGTAATTTGGCACTCTTAAAAAATTCACGCGATGATGAAAGTGAATCAGATGAAGATTCTTTTAAGTATTTGCGCTCAACAAATATTTGGTATGCCGGGGGAGTGAAGTTTTTCTTTGAAAAAATTCAAGAGCAAAGTTCAAGTACTGCAATAGAACGATTATTATCTACCCATCCATTACCAAGTGATAGAGTACAAGCTGTGAACGAAATGATACAAAAAGCAAACTTGCCAACACCAACAGAGGCAACATTACGCAGCGTACCATATCAAGCATTTCTCAAGACATTACCATAATTTATACTTATGAGTTGTTAATTGGTGATAATACCGTATTTTTGTATGTTTTTTTCACACACGGAGTAGTATGAGTACATATATTGTCAATCCGGTTGTTGTACGGATGAAAGAATCATCCAAAGGTAGTATTTACCAATCAATCGTTGCCATGGGCTTGCGTTCTCGTCAAATTAACGATAATATCAAGACCCAACTGATGGCACGATTGGAGCATGTTGAAACCGACCAAGATGAATCAGAAGGTCCTAATTACGACAAAATGGCAATCAGTCGTGAATTTGACCTGCTTGCGAAGCCAACGTTTTTGGCAATGAAAGAAATCCACGATGGAAAGTTATCATTCAAAATGCCCGAAATTAAAGCATAATAGAAAAATGATTTTATGTAAGCCATTGGGAAATAACCTGATGGCTTTTTTATTTTTATGCACATATGAAAGCATCGCTTCAAGGAAAAAGAATTCTGTTAGGAGTTACGGGTAGTATCTCTGCGTATAAAGCACCGATACTTGTACGAGAATTTGTGAAAAATGGTGCCGAAGTACGTGTTGTGATGACAGAATCAGCAGAAGAATTTGTCACCTCGCTTGCATTACAAAACACCAGTAAGAATACTGTCGTTACGAATATGTTTGATGATTCCATTCAAGAGCGTGGTTCATGGCATATTCATCTTGCTCAATGGTGTGATTGTATGGTGATTGCTCCATGTTCAGCAACTACACTTGCTCGTATTGCCAATGGTTTTGCCGATAATGCACTTACTGCTTTAGTGTTGGCTCTTTCTGATAAACCCTGTTATATTTTTCCAGCTATGGACACAGATATGTGGTTGCATCCGGCTACACAAAAGAACTGTGAGTCTGTTCGTAGCTTTGGCTATCATGTTATCGAACCTGCTCATGGTGAATTGGCATCCGGTCTTGTTGGGGTAGGAAGATTGCCCGAACCAATAGAAATCGTGAATATCATCGCAGAAAAATTGTATAAAAACGGTGTGCATGTTCCGAGTTTGAAAGGAAAAAAAGTACTTATTACTGCCGGTCCTACCTATGAACGTTTAGATGCAGTTCGCTTTATTGGTAACTTTTCTACGGGAAAAATGGGATTCGCTTTAGCTGAATATGCCAAATTAGAAGGTGCTGAGGTGATTCTTATTGCAGGACCTGTGGCTTTGCAGATAACTAAAACGGTACAGAGAATTGATGTAGAAAGTGCAGAACAGATGTTTTTGGCGGTGCAAGATAATTTCCCTAAGGTTGATATTGCTATTTTTGCTGCTGCCGTGGCAGACTATACACCATTATATCCTGCCTCGATAAAATTGAAAAAAGAACAGTTAGGTGAAAATCTGTCACTTCCCTTACGACAAACACAAGATTCTTTAGCATGGGCGGGGAAGAATAAAAAGCAAGAACAATATGTTGTCGGTTTTGCATTGGAAACAGACAACGATTTGGAAGAAGGAAAAGGAAAACTCAAAAGGAAACAATGCAATATGATTGTTGTGAACAATGCATTGGCAAAAGATAGTGGTTTCGGGTCGGATAAAAATACAATCACAATTGTGAAACATAATGACCAAGTTTTTGCTTATCCACCTATGTCAAAAAGTGAATGTGCACAATTAATTTTCGATTCTATTTTGGAAGAGTATTCCAATGATGATGAACGCTGAACATTTTATCAGAAAATTACAAGATTTGAATGCTCTATTGCACAAAGAATCGGCGGTGCTGTACTATAATGATGAAGATATAAAAGAATATTCCTTGCGTTGTGAATTACAAATTCATAATACAAAATGTGGGAATGTAATTATCTATTACAGCCCTAAAAAAAAGAGATTTAAAGCGAGTATCTCTTCAATCGGTAGCCAAGTCGTCTATGATATTTTGGCGCAAAATGTTGATGAAGTTATTGAAAAGTTACCAAAAAAAACACATAAAGTCGCTGACAATTCTCCACAAGGATTGTTTGCCTATGTGGATGGATCTTTTAGTAATAATATAGTAACGTTCGGCGCAGTTATTCTTGATAATAATGAGTTGGTGACGGAGTTCTCGGGTAAAGTGTTGGAGCCGAGCTATCAACATGCGCGACAAGTTGCGGGTGAACTTATGGCTGTCGGTAAAGTTATTCAGTGGTGTCTGTCACACAATTGTCATCAGATTGCGATTCACTATGATTATGAAGGCATTGAACATTGGGTAACTGGAAAATGGAAAGCCAAACAATTACTCACACAGCGCTATCGTGATTATGTACAGAACAGTGGAGTATCTATTCATTGGGTCAAGGTGGCTGCGCACACGGGGGTTTATTGGAATGAATACGTTGATAAGTTAGCAAAACAAGCAGCAATATAATAGGAGTAACGATGGAAAACACACAACAAATTGTCGAAAGAGTAGCAGAATTATCACGATTGTCTTTTTCTGAACATGAAAAGAACATCTTTGAAGTGCAATTCGGTAAAATCTTACATTACATTCAAACCATAGAAAATTATGATTTGGCTGCTGTCGAACCTCTAACTCATATAGTGACGAATCAGTCATCGCAAAGAGATGATGTTCCGGCAGAATGTTTAACTGTTGATGAAGCACTGGCTAATGCTCCAAAACGTAATGAAACTTTCTTCAAAGTACCTAAAGTACTTCAGAAGTAATATAGTGGCTGCTTAATGAGGAGTAAATGCTTGAACATATAAGGGTTCTGCTGAAATCGGGTCCGTTATAGTATCATTGGCGAAATATAGAGCACCGAGTTTGCCTATGAAGCGGGGTGTCAGACGATTAAGACCGCTTAGCTGCTTACCTATATTTTGAAAATGTAAGGCACCCGGACCGCAGAGAACCATTGAATGTATTTCCGGCGTTGAACTAAGTGTTTCTTGGTTTGTAAGTTTAACATCTCCAATTGGTTGAGCAAAAATATTAAAGTGTTGCTCATAAAATACGTCTTTGTGCGAATGCACTATGCTGAGAATCGAAAGTGCATCAGTTGATTGGGCAAACTCAGTTGCTGCATAAGCCACACTGTGTAAAGTTGGTACGCTGACGAGTTGAATTTTTGTATGAAAAATTAAACCTTTTAAAAAACTATATCCGATTCGTAAACCGGTAAAGGAGCCGGGACCTGCAGAAATTGAAACAAAGTCAATATCATCGGCAGATTTTCCTATGGTATGCAACAGATGATTCGTCAATTCGGCTAAAGCAGAGTCGTGAATATTTTTTATGTAGAGAGAATACTCGGCAATGAGATTATCATCATCGTGAAGGGAAACTCCACAGGTGGAACCCGATGTTTCGTATGCTAATTGTAAAGCCATAGTCAGTAGATGAATGGAAAACGAAGTAAATCTTTAGTCGCTTGCTTCGTAATTTTGGGATAAAATTTTAATTAATGAGAACAAATTTATGACATCAAGAGAAATTCGTCAGTCTTTTTTAGATTTTTTTGCTTCAAAGAACCATAAAATTGTACCAAGTGCACCGGTTATACCGCATGGTGACCCAACGCTATTGTTCACAAATGCGGGTATGAACCAATTCAAGGATGTGTTTCTCGGACAAGGCAAAAGAGATTTTACCCGTTGTGCAGATACACAAAAATGTATCCGCGTCTCAGGAAAGCATAATGATCTAGAAGAAGTCGGTTATGATACCTATCATCACACACTCTTTGAAATGCTGGGTAACTGGAGCTTTGGCGACTATTACAAATCCGAAGCAATTGCTTGGGCTTGGGAGTTGCTGACTGATGTATGGAAATTACCGAAAGAGCGACTACATGCAACCGTTTTTAGAACAGATGATGAAGCATATTCTCTGTGGACGCAATTTCTTCCTCCAACTCAAATCCATTACTTTGATGAAAAAGATAATTTCTGGGAAATGGGTGATACAGGTCCTTGCGGTCCTTGTTCTGAAATACACTTCGATAGAACTCCAGATTTATCCGGCGGACCATTAGTTAATGCGGGTGTTCCGGAAGTGATAGAAATATGGAACTTGGTGTTTATTCAATATAATAGACTACCCGATCGTTCACTTCAGCCATTAGCGCAAACCCATGTTGATACAGGTATGGGTTTTGAGCGTATCTGTGCTGTAATGCAAGGAAAATTTTCTAATTATGATACAGATGTATTTTCGCCAATTATTGAAAAAATTGAAAGTTTTTCCGGTAAACAATACTCAACCGATTTGGATAATAAAGACGGCATAGCCATGCGAGTCATTGCCGATCATATCCGTACACTAGCTTTTGCTATTGCCGATGGCGCAGTACCTTCAAATGATGGTAGAGGATATGTCTTACGTCGTATTTTACGGCGCGCTTCAAAATATGCACGAAACCTTGGTTTTCATGAACCATTTTTATTTAAATTAGTGGAAATTCTTGCCCAGACAATGGGAGATATTTTTCCTGAAATCCATGAAAGACGCGCCCATGTTGAGTTGCTCATTAAAAATGAAGAAGAAAGTTTTCTTTTAACACTTGACAGGGGTATTGAAAAATTCGATAATCTTTCATTCTCTGATTCTAATGTTATATCAGGCGCGGATGCATTTCAATTATACGATACTTTTGGATTCCCATTAGATTTAACCGAATTATTAGCGCGAGAGAGAGGATGTACGGTTGATGTAGAAGGATATTCATTGTTGCTTGAAGAACAAAAACAACGTTCCAGAAATGCTCGAAAAAAACATGTTCATATAGCTGATATGCCTACTTTGGAAGAAAAATCTGAATTTATCGGCTGGAATATATTAGAAGCAGAAACAAAAGTATTATATGCCAATCAAGACCAAATTGTTTTAGATAAAACACCATTTTATGTTGAAATGGGTGGTCAAATTTCAGATACCGGTGAATTAATTATTGGCGGCAATTCTTTTGAAGTTCGTGATGTTCGCAAATCAGGTGATGCAATTGTTCATTTCGTGAATGGTGAATCAGATATTGTACCGGGCGATAATGTTATTGCTTCAGTACATAAAATAAGACGCTTTGATATTCAGCGCAATCATTCCGCCACACATTTATTACATGAAGCATTGCGCAAGGTGTTAGGTTCTCATGTGCAACAAGCAGGTTCATTGGTATCTTTCGAGCATTTACGATTTGACTTTTCGCATTTTCAAAAATTAGATCAACAACAAATAGTTGATATTGAAACTCTTGTTAATGAAAAAATTCGAGAAAATATTCAAGTCCAGACTATGGAGTTAGCTTTAGACGAAGCTAAAAAAATTCCCGGGGCAAAAATGTTCTTTGGGGATAAATATGGCGAAAAAGTACGTGTTGTTATTATGGATGAAAAATTTTCAGTAGAATTTTGTGGCGGAACCCATGTGTCCAATACAAGTGAAATCGGATTGTTTACTCTCGTGGGTGAATCCTCTGTAGCTTCAGGAGTGCGGCGCATAGAAGCCGTTACTTCTACAGGAATTATTAACCATATGAAAAATTTGCATAAAAAAATTACAGACGCACATACTTATTCTGATAGTCTTCAAGCCAAAATTCATGAATTGGAAAAAGAACTTTCTCGATTAAAAGTTGATTCAATAGCGCAGTCTTTGCGACAATCAGTATTTAATTGTCATATTTCTAATGGAGTGAAAGTAGTTGCCGAAAAAGTACCAACTGTCAATGGTGAAGAAATTAAATTACTCGGCGATACATTGCGTGAGCTACTAAAAACCGATGGTATTGGGTTACTTGCATCTGAACAAACAGACGGTAAAGTTTTATTGGTATGTGTTGTGTCCGACAATCTTACTTCTCAATACTCAGCCGGAAAGTTAGTAGGAGAGGTAGCAAAAAAATTAGGCGGAGGCGGAGGCGGTAAAGCCCATCTTGCAACTGCCGGTGCAAAAGACGCGTCTAAAATTCAAGAAATACTCAAAGAATTTATAGAAAATTTTTAATAATAATCGAATATAAAAACAGTATGAACTACGAAGCAACAGGAAAAATCATTGAAAAATTTAGTGAACAACAAATAACAGAAAAATTCCGTAAGCGTGAATTTGTTGTAGAAATATCCGATGGATTGTATCCACAACAAATAAAATTTGAGCTTACACAAGATAAATGCGCTGCATTAGACAATTTTTCTATTGGCGATGAGATAAAAGTCAGTTTTAATTTACGTGGTCGTTCGTATGACAAAGATGGTAAGAAAAACTATTTCACAACTATTCAAGCATGGCGTTTAGATAGAGTATCGGCAAATTCACCATCAAATAATCATGATGATGGCGGATATCAAAATTCGTCACCGCGACAAAGTACAGGTAATTATCCGGCGCAACCGAGTTATAATGAAGCATTTGATAAGCATAATGCCAATGATGATATTCCATTTTAATTTTAATAAATTTTTGTCATGAAAATAGCATCATGGAATGTCAATGGCATTCGAGCCGTTCATACTAAGGGCTTATTTGTTGAATTTTTACAACAATATAAGCCAGATATTCTTGGTATTCAAGAAACGAAAGCTGAAAAAGAACAATTATCATCTGATTTACTCTCTGCTGAAGGATATACATCCTATTTTCATTCATGTAGAAGAAAAAAAGGATACAGTGGGGTTGCTATATATACAAAAATTGAACCTTTGTCTGTTTTCCGTGAAATAGGTGTGGAAAAATTTGATGAAGAAGGGCGCGTTATTGGCATGGAGTTCCCTGATTTTACCTTTATTAATGTATATTTCCCCAATGGTGGCAGCGGACAAGAACGCCTCATGTATAAACTTGAGTTTTATGATGCCTTTTTTACTTACTGTGAAAACTTGCGTCAGCAAGGAAAAAAACTCATAATATGTGGTGATTATAATACAGCTCATTATGAAATTGATCTTGCCCGACCCAAAGAGAATATTCATACTTCTGGGTTTATGGACATTGAAAGAGTTAAACTTGACAAACTTGTGAATTTGGGATATATTGATACCTTCAGAATGTTTAACCAAGAACCGAATAATTATACGTGGTGGGATGTAAAAACTCGTTCGCGTGAAAGAAATATCGGATGGCGTATTGATTATCATTGGGCTACAAATGATTTAGTGCCGATGATAACTAAAGCAGAAATATTGCAATCGGTACTTGGTTCTGATCATTGTCCGGTTACTTTAGAGTTACATTCAAGCTCATGAAAGATTTTATATTACATACAACAGTAAATTTTTCTATTGTCTTTTTTCTTCTGTGTGCTCTGTGTCAAGCTGAAGAAAAAATACCGACAGAATTACGGTATATACGTTCATTTGGTGGTGATAATGAACTTGCACCCCCGGTATATGTAATTTCAAAGTCAAATTCACCATTTACATCAAAGGTAGGCTCGGAATTTGTAACCATAGAATTAGATGTTTTCTCGGAACATGCCCCTGCGATGTATGCAATATTAGTTCATTGTAATGCAGATTGGACAGAAGATAATAATGCATTTCTTAATGATCCGACAAAAACCAGAACAAGTAATTTTCAATGGGATGCTGCACCAACGGCTGCTCGTTATTTTACATTTCGCGGTATATTACGTGTGCCTGACATTCAGACAAAAATTTTGTTTGGTGGTAATTGGAAAGTAAAAATTTATGACTATGACAGTCAATCGGATATTCCATTTGCTGAAGCACGTTTTTTTGTGGTTGACCCTTTGGCAACGGCAGAAGTCCAACTATTTCCCGATGTTTATACACCCTTACAGGGAATTACTCCTACTGCATATACGATTGATGTGGTTGCACAAGGATCAAATACTCTTTTTGATTTAATGCAAAATATGGCGGTTGTCTATAAAAATCATCGTTGGATGGAACCCATCGTCATTACTGCTTACGATGATGAAGATAATGAACACAAATGGCGCTATCGTTATCAAACATCAGTCACAGGTACAATTTCATTTTTAAAAAGATTTCGGGTTGAAAAAGTTCCCACGGAAAATGAATATAGAGTATTTGACCTAAATAATCTTGCCTTTTATCCGAATGCATCACAAATAGCAAGACAGCAAATGACAGATTTGCCAAGAAATGGTTCTTTCACCATGCCGGATAATGATGGTGCCTTTTATGGCAGATTCGTTTCGGCTGCCTATGATGAATATTTACCTGTGGAGTTTGTTTTTGATCCTGAATTTCGTGGTGTATCTAAACGTGATGTTTTTGTTGTGGGTTCATGTAATAATTGGAATCCTGACAGAAATTGGATAATGTCCTATAATAAGGAAAAACGATATTATACATTGCGTGCCATGTTGCGCAGAGGAATGCATGATTATATGTATGTGACGGGTGAAATTAATAGTGATAATGGTACTGTCGAAAAATTAGATTATACCGAATATGAAGGTAATACATCCATCTCAAATAATTCATATTTGGGTGTCGTATATTACAAGGATCAAAATTATGGCGGATTTGATACTATTATTGCGATTGGCTCATCTAATCGCAATGTTTCTCTTCAACGTTAATTATTTACAAACACTATAGTAATATGAAAAAGTATTCAACAATTTTAGACCTTATCGGTAAAACACCATTAGTGGAATTACAACACTTGAACAAAGGAATCCAAGCAAAAGTCTTATTAAAATTAGAGAGTATGAATCCCGGTGGTTCTGTGAAAGACAGAATTGGCGTTGCAATGATTGAGGCAGCAGAAAAAGATGGTAAAATAAAAAAAGGTGATACAATTATTGAACCTACTTCAGGCAATACAGGTATTGGTTTAGCATTAGCTGCTCGATTAAAAGGGTATAAATGCTTATTTGTTATGACAGATAAAGCTTCACAAGAACGTGTGCGTTACTTAAAAGCATTGGGAGCGGATGTGCTTATTGTCTCATCAGCGGCTAAAGCGAGTTCGCCGGAATATTATTTTAACACAGCAATGCGGCTTGCTTCAGAAATACCAAATGCCATAATGCTCAACCAATATGATAATCCCGCAAATCCCGGGATTCATGAAATGACAACCGGTCCTGAAATATGGGAAGATACTGATGGTATGGTAACACATTTTATAGCAGGAATCGGTACCGGTGGGACAATTTCAGGAACAGCTCGGTATTTGAAATCAAAAAATCCAAATATTAAAATCATTGCAGCAGATCCTATTGGTTCGTCTATTAAAACATTCAAAGAAACAGGACGCTTAGTGGAAGCTTTACCATATTTAGTTGAAGGTGTGGGACAAGAGAGAATTCCCGGTAATCTTGATTTGTCTTTGGTTGATGAAATAATAAATGTGAGCGATAAAGAATCATTTATGACAGCACGTCGCTTGGGTCTAGAAGAAGGTATTTTTTGTGGTGGATCTTCGGGTATGAATGTTGCAGCTGCTTTACGAGTAGCTAAATTACTACCGGAGAATGCGGTGGTTGTTGCAATTATTTGCGATACAGGTGAACGCTACTTAACCAAACATCATTCCGATGAATGGCTCTCCGAGAAAAAATTACTTGATGTAGAAAAAGTTATGGTAAAAAATGTCATAGATGCCAAGATTAGAAAGTCTTTGACACCCGCAATTATTTCTGCAACATCTGAAATGACAATCGGTGAGTGTTTGACTTTAATGAGTTCTCATGAAATTTCAGAAATACCGGTGATAGATAATGGCAAGATGGTTGGTTCTGTTCGTGAAAATAAATTGATGGGTAAATTACTTCAAGAAAGAGAAAGTAATATACTTCCTGTATCCGAAATTATGGAAGAACCAATGCCAATTCTTAAAGCTGATGAAGATATCCAATCGGGTATTCAACAACTTAAAGAGTATCCTGCAATAGCTGTAGAAGAGTTTGGCAGAATTATTGGTGTCATTACTCGACACGATGTTATAGAATATATTTAACGATACTTATGAAATTCAATAATCACTTTTTTCTTACTGTTCTGGTGCTTTGTCTCGGCGTTTGTGTTAATGCATGTGGTGAAAATCGGGATGCAACATCAGATATACGCTTACAAAAGAATGCTGTGGAAGAAGTTGATACAGTACCTAATATACCAAATCCATTTCCATTAGTGCATTATGAAAAAAGAAAAATAAAGAATAGTGCCGAACTTGCAAAAATTCGTACTTTATATGGTAAAACAAAAGAAACATGGACAGGATATAGAGCAATTACGACGATAAATCGAAAGGATATTCATTATTTCAGGGTTGGTGATACTATTTTGATTCCCGACACTATTGATAAAGATACAAGAATTTATTCGTGTTTCCCACATTATTATCATGGTGCAAGAAAATTAGAAAAAGCAATTCTTGTTTCCAATAAATTACAATCGTATGCCTGTTATGAAAAAGGGCATTTAGTGAGATTTGCTGCGGCGAATACAGGTGATAAGAGAAAACCGACATTTCCCGGAAGATATGCACTTAATTGGAAACAACGCGTCAGAAAATCCTCATTAAATGAAGAATGGGTTCTGCCATATACATGGAATTTTCATGCTTGGGCAGGATCTGCTTTCCATCAATTCGATATGCCGGGACGACCTGTCTCTCATTCATGTGTACGCCAATTTATGGAAGATGCAGAGTGGCTCTATAAATGGGGAAAAGGCGGAAAACAAGATTCAATGAATCGTTGGGTGATGTTTGTAGGTACGCCGGTTATAATTCTTGATATGTTTGATTATAAAAGAAAGCATGGCGGACCTTGGCGTGAAATACGCACGAATAGAGAAGGAATTTTAAGTTTGCCGGAAAACCCGATGGAGGTCGAAGAAGCTTTAATACCAATATCTCAAATACCTGCAGCGGTACGCGGTTCTTTAATTAATAAAAAACGCTATATTACAGCCGAAGATACTCTTAAAGCTCGAGGTGTTCTTGATTCTGCAATCACTCTTCGTGAGTCTATAGATTATAATAAATTACGCAGAATGAAAGAAAAAAAGAAACTTCAAGAACAAGCTCAAAAAAACAGTGTACCGGAGAATATTTTGACACAGTAATTATTTAAACATCAATGAAAAAATCTAATAATAGTAACAACAAACACATTTATGAAGAAATTCATAATGTATTGCAGGGTTTCTTGCCATTGAATGCTCCTGCTTTGGTTGCTTTAGAAAAACTATTGACGGATTTATATATTACTAAAGATACGAAATCTCTTGAATATTATTTACACTATATTGATGAAAAAATACTTGTTAATGAATGGACCGTTAATGATTCGATAATGACTACCGAAAGCGTTGAAGCTGTAAGAAAAATCTATGAGTATGTAGAAATGTTCTTAGATTTTGAAAAGCGTTCTACATATCTTACTCTCTTCAGTATTGTTATTGGTCAATGTTCTCATATTGAATATGTGGTATATTTATCAAATGTAGATGGAATAAAAAATAATGATTGGAGGGGGTCTCAGTTATCATACGCAGTTGCTTTAAATGCCGTTGCAAATGGCTATAATAAACTTGGATTTTCACGCGAAGCATATAAATTTGCATTGGAAGCAGTCACAGCAGCGCGGAAGTGCGAGAATGTTAATGTTATTGCCGGTGCAACACATACATTGGCAATTGTAGCATACGAATCTGGTGACTATACCGAAGCAGAGCAGTGGTATTATGAGGCAATGGATTGGACTCTTCAACAAAATGATTATCTTAGAGTTGCAAAAATTAAACTAAATCTGGCTAAATTACTTTATTTTACAAAGCAATCGTATGATCAAGCATTAGTTCTACTTTCTGAAGCGAGGAGCTATTTTCAAGAATATAACGATATTTCCTATCTACAAGATTGTGAATGTGAGATTGGGCAAGTATATTGTTATATGAATGATAAAGACAATGCATTGAGTTATACTGAAAAAGCAATAACACTTGCAAGAGAATTTGGGAATAAGCGAGCATTAATATATTCTCTGTGTAATCTCGCTTTTGTGTATGCTCGTTTTGAAATGCTCGATAAATCATTAGATCCATTATTAGAGTCCTTATCATTGTTAAAAGAGCATCCTCACCTTGTATCTGAACGCAAAGTTTATTACTTATTGTATCAAATTAGTTATGCAAGACAAGATTATAAAAATGCTTATGAATATTTGCATAATTATGTGGAAGTTGTTCTCTTGATGAAAGATGAAGCCACATCGTTGGCAGCAACACGTTATAAGGCAGTATATGAATTGGAAAAAGCTCATTATGAAAATCAACTTCTCAGAGTAAAAACAGAAAAATTAGAACAAGAAATTGAGTACAAAACAAAAGAACTGACATCTTTAGCGCTACGAATGGCTCAAAAAAATGAAGTAATGGGTGTCCTTTTAGATAAAATAGACACTTTGCACTCAATCGAGATTAATAATGTTAATGACTTACGCTCCCAAATTATCAGTAGTATGACTAATGACCGTGGATGGGATTATTTCGAAAAACAGTTCAAACTTGTTCACTTTGATTTTATTGAACGTTTATCGAGAATGTATCCTACACTATCTCCGAGTGAACTAAAAGTGTGTGCATTGATGAAAATTAACCTTACTACTAAAGAAATGTCAAATGTTCTATGCCAATCAGAACGTAGTATAGAAACCTACAGATATCGTATAAGAAAAAAAATTAATTTATCGAGCGACAGAAATCTTGTGACTTATCTTTTCGGGCTGTGACGTGAATATTTTACAACTATCACCACAATTTCCCTTCAGCGAGTCTGATGGTGGAAAAAAAAGTATTGTCATGTTTTATAAGGGCTTTCGCAATGAAGGGCATAATGTGACATTTGTTTGCTATCATGACAGTATAGAACAATATGAAGATAAATCCAAGAACATATATTGTATTTGTCATTCAACGAAAAATACATTACTAAGAAAAATTCTTGCTATTTTTTTAAAGAAGCCTTTGTACTTATATAAACACTATTCTCAAAAATTAAAAACAGATATTGTTGAAACTCTTGAAGGTCAGTCATTTGATATTATTCATGCCGATCATACTGCAATGGCTGAGATGGCAATTGAATTGGGTGCCTACTATAATATTCCTGTGGTATTGCGATTACATAATATTGAATGGAAAATATGGGAACGTTATTATGAAAGACTATCTAAATTCAGTCTGGCTCGTTATTATATACAAAGACAAAGTAAATTGTTAAAAAAAATGGAAATTAATTTATGTGAGCGAGTTAATGTTTGTTTGACTATTACAGATAAAGATAAAGAACTCATTCAAAAGTATGTACATACTCCATTTGTAGTGACTAAACCGTTTGGTGTAAAAACATTACAAGAACAAGGCACTTTTTCTTCTTGCCGTGAACAATTTACATTAATGATGGCAACAAATTGGGCGTGGCGACATAATGTCGAAGGTGCTGAATGGTTTATTGTCAATGTATTACCAATATTGCAAAAATCTATACCCGAAGCAAAACTTTTATTACTTGGAAAATATCTTCCTAAAAATTTTTTAGACTATTCGGGCAAAAATGTTGAATGTGTTGGTTTTGTTGAAAATATATCAGACTATTACAATTGTGCCTCACTATTTATATCACCCTTATTTGTTGGTAGTGGTATAAGAATAAAAATTTTAGAATCATTATCCTTTGGTGTACCTGTTGTTGCAACGTCTATTGGCGCTGAAGGTATTGAATTATCAGAAAAAGACGGTCTTTTTATCAGAGATGAACCGACAGAACAAGCATCTCTCATAATTGATTTATTGCATAAACCAGATGAAATTAATAAACTTGGCGAAAGAGCAAAATATAGTGTTCAAGAAAAATATAATGTACAAACAATAATACGCCAGACATTAGAAATTTATCAAAATACAATTGAAAAATTTAGACTTCAATAAAATTTTTATATTCACCTATTCGAAATCCTGTTATTTTTTCTATATAATCTGTAACTGCCATTGCAAATGGTTTTTTTAGTGTACGTGTCGGGTCAAAATGCTTTGTCCACGATGAATCATTTTCAATTCTGTGCCTCATTATTTCGGGATGTGTTTGTGTAAATGGTTGTACTTCATAGCAATTACATTCAAACTCATCACTTTGAGGTATATTCTCTTCCAGCCACTTGTCATCATGATATAGACGGTGGAATGCAAGCTGCTTCGCTTTTTGGATTCTCGGATGCCTCACCCACCCATAATGAAAAATACGAGCTTCTGTTTGGTATGCATATAATTTTCTGATAGTACCATCATCATTTTTGCATCGAAAACCCTGTGCATCGCGCCATGATATTACTTTTCCGGTATTTTTAAAAGCTCGAATTTCCCGCCGATACCATTGCCGTCCGACACCTGTGAAGTCATAACTTCCAAAGAAATGATGCCATCGAAAGAGGAGTGATTCGATACTCTTTTCTCCCAATGCATTACTCATTTCACGTTTAATAAGACTATAATCGTCTTCGTGTAGAACTTCATCTGCTTGTAAGTAGATACACCAATCACCTTTGCAATGAGATAGGGCAATATCAGTTTGTTCAGCCAACATTGAACCATGCAACCGCTTATTGTCATCCCAGATTGTGTCAATTATTCGTATATTGTCACTCAAATTCTGAATTTTTTCTCTTGTCAGATCATTGCTATTACCAACAGCAACAATGATTTCATCGCATATCGGTAATAGTGAACGAAGAGATTCGACGAAGGGGTAGCCCAATATGTCGCCGTTTCGCACGAATGAAAATCCGGATATAGTCATAATTTTTATTGCAAAAATAATTAATTCTATGCGTTCTTTCAGTGTTATAATTACATGTATTTGTTTGTTATTTTTCAATGTACTGTTTTCTCCAATGGTTGCATTGGGACAAATTCCCGGAATGATTGATACTAACACTATCAAAAAAAAAGAATTACAAAACCATTGCGAATTCTGTTGTAGTGCCGAATTATCAGTGTGTTCCGAACACTTTGCTGTAGAAAGTGAGGTAATAATAGTTGATATAGGTGTAGCTGAGACTCAGGAAACATCGGAGGGTGAATCAGAAGATTCGTCAATATTTGTCCCATTATCCCACTTTACCTATGCGGGTGATCAGCGTGTGACGATTGATGGTTCAATGCCTCGTAATACGACTAGAATACGTCCATTGCCATTGATAGGACTTGCAAGTATTTACTTAGGAATTACTACAGCACTGCATATTTATCAGGTGAATACATTCTGGGATTCGACCACAACGTTTCGATTTATTGAGGACGGTGATTATGCTTTGTATGCCGATAAATTTGGTCATGCTTGGGGTACCTATATTAATGCCTATCTTGCATCCGAGGCATTGATGGGATCAGGTCTTTCATGGGATGCTGCAACCTTAGGAGGCGCAGGAATAGCTTTGGCATATCAGACATATGTGGAAGTGATGGATGGATATGGGAAAACATGGGGTTTTTCTTGGAGCGATATGTATGCAAATTTTGCAGGAGCAGCGTGGTTTTTAGGACAACATTATGTGCCATTTCTCCAGAATTTTACATACAAATCGAATTTTTTTCCTCCTCCGTGGTTTGGTCGCTTAACGAGGGAGTCTGCTGAGACCTTTCTTGATGATTATTCCGGTTGGACCTTCACCTTAGCAATTGATGTCCATAATTTATTACCTCGTGATGCAAAGAAATATTGGCCCAAGTGGCTCAATATTGATGTTGGTCACGCTGTGAGAGATTTACGATTTAGAGAAGGGGAGTCTGTTTATACGATTGGTCTCGATATTAATCCTGTGCGTTTATTACCTGATGGACCCAATTTGTGGAAATGGTTTAGGCAAGGATTTAATTATGTTAAAATTCCTGCTCCCGCAATTGAATTTGGTACTGTAACCCGATTTCGATTATTATATCCTTTTCAGTTGCAAATTGGACCAATCCACTTTTAATGCTGTATAATTGCCTAAAAGTGGAAAAAGCTACTTTATTCTTGTTTTGTTCCATATTTCACGGCATCTCAAAGCCATTGCTGTCTTTACAAATTATCATAAGTAAGCTAATTATACTTTTGGATGAACTTAATAATCGGTTAGGTGACATCAAGTTGTATTATTTGATACCCCACTTATTTTAAATACTGCTGTTTAGAAAGTTCCTCAAAATAGAGTCTAATAATCTTCTCATAATCTTTGGTAAACTGTACTTTATCTTCTTCTAAAGAATTAGAGGTATTAAATTGTTGTATTGCATTTTGTAGTAAGCCCGGACTTTTTTTAAGAATATCCTGACCTGATTTTGATTCACGTTTTTTTTCATAATCACGTTCATTCATCGAAAGCGTTGCATCAAGGAGTCGGGATAATATTTTGTCCTGCCGTTTTATTGTTTCATCCGTTATAGCACCTGTTTCCATATCAGTCATAACTTCTTTCATGTCTTGTGCTATTTTTTCTAATGAGCCGAGACCTTTTTTACCGCCAACTTGTTCTTGCTGTTCTTTTGCTAATTCCTGCATAGCCTGTAAAGCTTTTCCTTGCTGTGCTGCCAAACGTCCCATTTCTGCTTGTTGTTGCGGAGTCGGTTGACCATTTTGACCGGATTGAAGGCGTTGCATATTTTGCATTCCTTGATTAATTTGTTGCTGTTGCCCCGCCATTTGTTGTAATCTCTGCATAAAGCCACCGGGAGATTTTCCATTTTTCCCCTTTCCTTTATTATTTCCTTCACCTTCGCCATCTTGACCGTCTTCTCCTTCGCTTCCTTGTCCATCTCCTTGCCCTTTCATTCCTTGCATTGCTTGTTGCATTTGCATAGCGGCTTTATTCATTGAAGACATTGCCTGACCTTGTTGTTGAGCTGCTTGCTGACCATTGCGATTGCTTAATTGTTCACTGCTCTGCTGCATTTTTTGCATTGCTTCACCAATATTGCGAGCCATCTCAGGTGTCATAGCCATTGATTTTTGCGAAATTTCAGCCATTCTTTGAGCAATAGTGGTTAATTGTTCTTGCATTTTCTTTTGTTCTTGAGCATTTTGAGTGTATTGAGCCGAATTGGGGTCTAATTGTTGTGAATTTTTGCGTAATTGCTCCTGTTTCTGTGATAAATCCAGTAAATCGGAAATTGATTTTTGCATTTGTTTTTGCACTTCTTTGGAAAGATTTTTTTTCATTTCTTTTTTTAGTGCTTTCATTTTTTGAGCAAATTGTTTTGCTTTTTGCGCTGCTGATTTTTGCTTTTGCGATGATTTATCGGTTTGTCCTTTTTGCATTTCTTCTGATGCTTCTTGCATGTCTTGAGCCATATCATTTTGCTCATTACCAAGTTCTTGTTTTGCATCTTGTAGTTTATCCATAGGCATTTGTTGCTGGATTTCTTTCATAACGTCTTCCAGCTTTTTCATGTCTTCTCTTATATCTTTAGCTTCCTCACTCATATCTTTTTGTTTTTCTGCAAGCTCTTCACGTTTATCGCGATCGGATGTATTAGTGTTTTCTGTCTGTTTTTGTAATTCTTGTAATTTCTTTTCTAATTGTTCAGCTCTTTTTGTTAATGCATCAGTTAATTGTTCCGCTTTTAAACGTTTCATGATATTGAGAGAGCGTTCAATTTGTTTTTTAAATTGTTCTTCATTAAATTGATATTGCTTCATCGCTTCTTGCAGTTGTTGTTGAGACATTTGCTGCATTGCCTGCTGGATTCTTTCCATTGCTTTTTGCAATTCCGGCGATTGTACTTCTTTCATTAATTGCTGTAACTCTTGGTACTTTTCTAAAGTTTCTCTTGAAATTGCATTATTGTTTTGCAAATTTTTCGACATATCTTCCATTTTTTTGACAACGTCATCTAACTTTTTTTGTAATTCTTTTTGTTGCTGAATTGCATCTTCTAATTTTTTCTTATCTTGCCAATCGGGTTGTTTGTCTTTACGTAAATCTCTTTGAATTTTTTCCATTTCTTTTTGCGCCTGATCGGCTTGTTTTGCGATTTCTTCGAGTTCTTTTCGTATTTCTACTTCTTGCTTACCGGATTCATTAAGTACTTCATCCAATGAGGGTAGTTTCACGCTCACAGTTTGTGTTCGCGCAGATTTTGGACCCATAATAATATCATTATCTAATACTTCACAGTAAAATTCATATTTATCACTTGGAGAAATATTTATTTTAGTTAAATCCCAGAAATAAGGAACTGTTAAGGATTTCTCATTACGAGGATAAGGAATAGACAGTGCTGTGAATTTATCGTAAGGTTTGCCATATTTTGAATCAACTAAACGATAATGCAACAAAAGTGAAGAAAACCCAAAATCATCATTCACTGATAGTTTTATAGGCAATATTGCAGTTGCATCAATCACTATATCATTTTGAGGAGTGAGTAAAGAAATTGTCGGAGCATTGTCATCTTGAACAATAATTTTATAGTGGACAGGTAAGTCATTTGTTAAACCATCATTGTCCTTAATCTCAATGTAGTATTCACAGGAATTTGTGAGAGAAAACGATGTAGTGGCACTTCTACTTTGTACAGCCATTGATTTCCGTACAGTATCGGTTCTCATACCCGACGAATCTTGTGAAAAATGAAGAAATACACAATTTGCTTGACGTAATTGTTTATTCGAAATTACGGTGATTTCAGTTTTTGCTCCTCGTAATGCAATTATATCTGCTCCATCTGCAGATAATTGTAAAGTCGGTTGTTGTGTATATGCCGGTGAATAGACTTTGCCGGTCAATGACTTTATTATCGGCTTATCTTGCACAACAATTGTTCCTATATTGCTTCGTACAAATTCGCTTAACCATGGACTTTCAGCATAGAACTCGACAGTGTTTGACAAAGAAGAAAAAGTATATGTCAATTTACCATTTGCATCGGGTTTTAATTCATGACTATCGAAATTTTTCTGCTGTATCTCACGTACTTTTATCGTGATTGCATTAGGAATCTTGCCCTTAACATTGACAGTGACGATAGCCTTTTCTCCTCGTAACTTGAGTATGGACTGTGGTTCTACGGAAAGTGAAAATGGTGCCGGTGGTAAAAAGGATGTTGAAAAGTTAATAATACGATTCAAAGAAAAACGTGATGCCGGAACTGCAATAACAATACCGAAAAGGATTATCGCACAAGTAAGTAAGAGAAGAAATTTCCTATTTTTTTCTTTTTCAACTATGACGTGGAAGTCAATATTTTTGGATGTTTCATAGACAGAATCAAATGCTGCATAGATAAGTTCATGATTAGTAGATTCTGTTTGTTTTTCAGCCAGTTGAAAAACATTGACAAGAGTGTCGCGAATATTCGGATAATAATGACCTATACGTTTGGCTATTGCATAAGGATTGAACGTATTCTTCAATCCTGTTAATTCTAGAATTGGTGTTAATAAAAATGTTATTATTATTACAATTGATGCCACCACGATAAATCCAAATAAGGCACTTCTGAAGGCTATGTCACCTTGAGCGAAAGTTTCAATCACAACCGCAGCCATCACAAGAAGAAGAAGTGAAAGTATTGTTTTTTGAATTGCTAAAAGTGCTTTTTGACTTAGTTCCGATCTGTGAACCGAAGTAAATCGTTGCAATAATGATGTATAACCTGATTGTAATGTATTCATAGGTAATTTATGCTCCGCGCAATTTGCGAATTTTGTCGCGTGTGTCTTGTAATAAAATAGAACGTGGGAATTTACTTAATAGTTGATTGTAATACAATAATGCTTCATCATTTTTTGAAAGACTTTTCATAACATCACCTAATAGTGATAAGGCAATATCTCCATAAATTGATTCATCATAATCCATGATAAAGCGTCGTAAAATTGTTTCTGCCTCATTATATATTTTGCTATTGTAAAGAGATTTGGCATATTCCAAAGTCGCCTTTTCATGAATATCTGTTTTTGGGCATGCGCCTTCTATTTGCTTAAAAAACTGCTCAATGTCTTTGCTGCTTTTACGAATGAGAGCATATTCCATTTTACCGTAGAGTTGCAAACATACTTCTTGTTCTTCATTATTTTCAAAAAGTATAATATACGAAAGAGCGTCATTTGCTATATCCGATTCAGCTTTCGATGCAAGGGGTGCGAGTAATGATTTTGCCGAGTCTGTCTTGCCTTCATAATACTCCATCAGAGCTAAAGAATATTTAGCTTTATCACTTTCTTTTTGTTGAGAACGTGAGAGTAATTTGGCAACTCGTTCATAGTATTGCCTTGCTGTATGAGTATTACCTCTTTGTAATTCAATATCACCCGCATACAGTGCAGCATTGGCACTTATTGTTGAGCCATTCTTTTTTGCAAGAATTGATTCAATAATTGATAATGATTTGTCGCTGTCCTCAATATAACTGTGATAGATCTGTGCTATTCTAAACTGGCATTCTTCAATAATTTGATTCTCAGGAAATTCTTTGATGATGTCATTGTATTTTTCAATAATGTCGAGTGCTTGATCTTTGGTGATACTGTCTTGTATAATGAGTTTTTTTTCTAATGCTGAAGCATAACCATAAAGAGCAGTGGCAAAATAGGGTGATTTTTTGCCAAACTCCATAACTTTTAAAAAACCATCAATCGCAATTGCCGGTTCATTTTCTTTATTGGCAAGAATTGCAAAATTTAATAGTTCGCGTCCTTGTGACCGTGTACGTTCATCAAGATTTTCTGCAGCTTTGAGAGCTTTTATATATTGTTTGGATTCACGAAAATACCAAAGCTGCAACATCATAATATTATAGTCATCGGGATTGGCTGAAAGTGTTGACTCAAGTACTTGTCCAATATAGATATTTGCTTCTTTTGATAACATGAGTGCACTTAATCGCCCTTGGGCAATGCCAAGATTTTTTGAGGCTAGATACAATCGGAGTATTTCTTCCGTTCCTAAAGTAATGTTGCCGGTTATTATATAATATTGACTTAACTCATCAGCAAAAAGCGAAGACGAGTTCAAGGACTTCCTTGCTGTTTGAAGGGTTACTATAGCTTTATCATAGAGCCGTAGTCGCGCCTGTGATTGTGCAATTGTTTGAAAGCAGTCAGGAGCCGAACCACACTGTTTCAGAGTCATCTCCCATGTCGCTTCTGCTTCTTGCATTTTACCTGTTCGCCATTGAAGAGAAGCAAGCAAAGATATGATTTCGACTGACGCATCTGTTTTTGCACGTTCACTCACTAATGGCAAAAGCGAAGAAGGTTGCTCCAAAGCAAGAAGGGTACGAACAACTCCGTCAAAATACTCTTCGTTTTGTTTATTCTTAGCATAGAGTTCTTGATAGATGCGAGCAGATTCACGGAAATCACCGCTTTCTTCATAACTTCTTGCTAAATCAAGTTTTCTGCTTTCATCTGTTTGCGATAACAATTGCTCTGTCAATCCGAAGAACACAGTAATAACAATCATAGTCAGACGAATAGTTATATTTGGCATAAACCTTGACATTAACAACTTCATTGTGAAGAGTCCGAAAAAGTGATGAATAAAAACCAACAGGCGACATATAGACCGAATAATTTCGGAGTATTGACGATTGTCCTTAGTTTCATATTGATTGCTTTTGCTCTCAATGGATGCAAATCTACGTCCGGAAACTCATATACGCAATCAGACACTTCAGATAATGAGGGATTGATTCCACTTTCTTCTATGTTGGCGAAACCACGTAAAGCGGAAACCGGCAATCGCAGTGTGCCAATTTCTGCTGATGGCGCTACTGATTCATTGCGGGAAGCTTTCCGCCAAACGGCACTTACGGGGGCAAAACGCTTGCCGACCTTGCGTGAACAAATGACAGATGTTTCCGAAGCACAGCAACATATTCTTTCTGCCACTGACTCAGTGCTTAGTCAGTTAAACGAGATACGGCTTGACATTGAAGTAATTAAAAATACACTTGATAACACTCCTCTTGAATCACCAAAAAGTAAAATCAAAGAACTCAATAAACCGAAAAAATCTACGACTCTCAAATCTGAAACCGAATCGGATATTATATTGCCTGATGAGAAGGTCAGTAAAAGTAAAAAAGAATTCAAATCAACAAAAAGTCCTTCGGTTTCAAGTAAAAATATCGAAGAAAAACAAGTCACAGCACCCAAAGTTGCCAAAACTGATGAACAACAAGAGAAGAGTGATAACAATAAAAAATCCTTCAGCGATTCCCTCAACAGTTCAAATTATAAAACTGCCTTACGCTTAATTTCCCGAAGAGAATATGCCCAATCCATACCATATTTGCAAGCAGCGATAGAAAAACCCGATAATATCACAACAAAAGTAAATTCTCAATATTGGCTTGGTGAGTCTTATTTTGCCACCGGTAAATATGATGAAGCTGCAAGTCAATTTAAGTCTGTACTTGCTCAAAAGAATTCTGCTAAGTTGGATGATGCCATGGTGATGCTCGGTGAAACATATTTCAGACAGGGGAAAAAGGAAGAGGCAAAAAAGATATTCACATCGCTGATTTCTACTTTCCCTACAAGTGAGTTTATACCGCGTGCAAGAAAACGGTTGCAACAGTTGTAAAATTCTACTTTTTGAACCATGGTGTGGTGAATTTTTCCTTCAATGCTTCACACATGCATAAATGTAGTAATTTTGTACATACGATTTACTTGAGAGTGTTTTATGGATACATATACTCAAAAAAACTTGCATACAGTGGACGGTGATACATTTATGATCCAGAAAATCAATGAAGATCAAGCAAGGAAATTTGCTCGTAATCGTTGGTTTATACTTGGTGCCATTGCAGCTATATGTGTCTTTGCAATCACTGATATCATTGGCGGAGTTTATTCTGTAAGTGAAGTTCTTGTTCATCGTGGACTGGGAATGATCACCCCTTTGTTCGTTGCATATTATTTTACATTCAAAACCGATATATGGGTGAAGTATTGGCAGTTTATTTCACTTGGAGTTGTTACCTTTTGTGCGATTAATGATGCCATACTTTTGAGTACAGATATGATAGCGCGCGGTACCGATTTCTATATCAGTGGTTTGTATTATTGGACTCTTGCATCAATGCTTTTAGGTAGAATCCCTATAAAGGTCTTAGCATCATTTTTACTCTCATTAGTTGTCATTTATGATATACATTTTATCTCAAGCGGGATAATTAGTATATATCCCGGTATGCTCACATTATTGATAAAAATGAATATTAATATCATAGTATTTATGCTCATTAGTCTTATGATAATGTACTATCTACAGAAAAATGTTCTTGAGAATTATTTAATACAAAGGGAAATAGAAACAGAAAATACAATTATTGAAAATCAGAATAGGGAAATTTTACGTCAGCAAGCTATACTCACAGAGCAATCAGTGGAAATTGAGACAACAAACACACGATTACATGAAGCAATACACAAGTTGGAGATGACACTTCAAGAGAAAAATGAATTTATGGGTGTCGTCGCACATGACTTAAAGAACCCACTCGGTACTATACTTATGCTTTCGAAATATATTCACAAAGATGATACGATATCTGAATCTACAAGAGATGCGGTAAATGACATTGTCATTACTGCTAATGGTATGTTTGAGCTTATTAAGGCATTGCTTGAGTTTAATATATATGATTCCGGCTCTTTTGTGATGAAGACAAAAGTCATAAATTTTTCTGAAAATATTCATCATGTTATCAAACGATATACGCTTCATGCTCAAAAGAAAAATATGACAATACATACGTCGCTTGATGATTCTCTGCGTATAATGGGAGATGCGATTATATTGCAGGGAATTGTCGATAATCTTGTCTCTAATGCGTTGAAATATTCTCATCTTGGTGCGGAAATTATAGTTACATTGCAGCGCAGCCAAGACAAGTGTCGTTTTGAAGTAATAGATCAAGGTCCGGGTATATCACCGGAGGAGATGAAAAAATTATTTAAAAAGTTTCAAAAATTATCTGCACGACCAACAGGTGATGAACATTCATCGGGATTAGGTCTGGCAAGTACAAAAAAATTTGTTGAACTACATAATGGTACTATTTGGTGCGAAAGTGTTATCGGTCGGGGGAGCACATTTATTGTAGAAATTCCATTAGCTGATACAAGTTCCGTCGAGTAAATACATCAAGAAATAGGGAATAGATTGATGTATAAAAAAGTATATCTCTCATTTTTAATACCGATTTCCCTTCATTGAAATAATATCATGTCAAAAATTTCTTACCGGTATCATCAGTTGTTTGTTTTTGTGAACACACTACTCTGATAGTAAAGCTAGAAGATCAAATTAATCACACTCAATGTAAGGTATGTTCTCTTACATTATTGTATGATATATTACCGTAAAGCTAAAGTTAAGTCAATGATTTCTTGGGGTATTTGTGCGTGACTTGTTTTTGAATCATCGGATGCGTCTTCCAAAGAAATGATACTTGGTTTTTGTCCGGTATAAAATGCGGAATAAAATCCACTTTCACAACGTGAAAAAGCATCTTTTACCATGGAAAAAGCAACCCAGCTTGCACGAAGAATATCAGTAACAGCAGCAGACCCGCCTCGTTGAAAATAACTCATATCAACAGTCCTGATTTCATGCTTTATATTTCTTTTTTTGAAAATTGCTTCAAGCTTAGCGGAAATGTCTGATAGAGATTCATTATAGCCCTCCGCAACAATAATGCGTGTGTCGCGGTCACGTTCATCAATCATTGTCGCAATTTTTTCATAATCAATAATTTCTCCGGGTACAATAACTTGCTCAGCACCTGTTGCTATACCGGCATACATTGCTAAATATGCTGAATCTCTACCCATTGATTTAATCAAATACACACGTCTATGAGAACTTGCAGTGTCACGTATCCATTCCAACATTTCTAAACTTTTATCTAATGCACTATAAAAACCAATAGATGAACCATGATTATTGCAGACATCATTGTCAATAGACCCCGGACATACTAATATCTTTGTACGTAAATTTTCAGATCTTAGAATTTTATTGATTGTATTAGCTGCTTTCACACTTCCATTACCGCCGCAAACAAAAAGATAATCGAAACGATTGTCATGTAAGTTCTGCGCTACAGTTTCTTGTAAACTGTAATTGGTAGCAAGTTCAGGAACGCGGATTGTTCCAAGAATAGTGCCTCCTGCCGAGGCGATACCTGCAACATCTAATTTTTGAAGCGTTCTATATTTATTATAAATAAGTCCATGCCATCCATCAAGTGCTCCCCAAACCGATGTCTCTGGTTTTTCATTTAAACTGCATCGCACAACGGCACGAACAAAAGCATTCATACCGGAGCAATCGCCCCCACCTGTTAAAATTGCAAATTTCATAGTTTTATTGTTTCATTATTATCTCGAAAATTATGACCATTTCAACATTCCACCAACAAGATTCACTGTATGAGTAAATCCTTGTTGTTCTAAAAACATACATGCTTGTCCACTGCGATTACCGCTTCTGCAATAAATAATAAGTTCTTTATCTTTAAACTCTGCTAACTCATCAATACGATGAGGAAGTTCACCCAAGGGAATAAAGAGTGTGTCGCCGTCTATTTTTTGAACTTCGCGTTCCTCCGGCTGGCGCACATCTAAAATAACAAGTGAAGGATCATTCATTGCAATACGTTCACGTAATTCAGAAGAGCTAATTGATTTCATTGTTCTTTCCGTTATATTATTTTGAAATGGGTGTTTCGACGATAACTGTTACTGTTCGATTGTAAAAACGTCCTTCGGGAACAGAATTATCGAATACTTCCTTTTCACCTTCACCGATGGCAGTTCCTTTACCGAGGGCTTTTACTGTATTTTGTGCCCTTTGAAGAGATAATTCTTTATTGTGCTGATCATCACCTATTTTATCTGTAAAGCCGGTGACAGTTACTGTTGCTTTTGGAGCAATTCTTGGTTTTATGTAGTCTAATATACGTTTGTTAGCCACTCCGATTTCGGCACGATCAAAATCGAAAAGAATAAGACTATAGCGGTCAATTTCCTTATCTGATTTCTTTTCTGCACGTTTCTTCTGTACCGTGATTTGCTCGAATGGAATAGATAGAAGAGGAGTTATTGCCTTTTCTTTGTCTGAATTTTCAGCATTTATAGTATAGTATAAGGGTTGGGAAAGAGAAGGAATAGAATTCTTATCATTAAGAATAGCCCAATCCAACAATTGAGGAGGAGTTTGTGTACCGGAAAATTGCTTGTACTCTTTGTTCTGTTGGCTTACAATGACTTTCCAATCGCGTATATCTGCTTTTGTATTTACTGTTGGATAAAATCGGATAATTGGTGGATTTGATGTACGTATAGTATCATTGAGAATAACCGGTTCTATAATTTTCCATGTATCAGAACTTAATTCGACACGACGATTTTCTGCAATGCCGTCATCGGTATCATTATTTGAAGGTTTTTCCGGCAAATTACGATATCTTACGATTAGGCGCTTTTCTTCAATATTCCATGTTTTTAAAAAATACTCTTTCACAGCATTAGCCCTTTGTTCAGATAATTCTGTGTTGTTTTTTTCTTTGGATTCATTGCTGTTGCAACCTGTAATCGTCAGTTTGGCAGTGGGGTTCTCTCGCAAACGTTGCCCAATAATATTCATAATATGGTAATAAGTTTGCAACGTTGATTCATTATGTAACGTTATCATTGAAAAACTATTTGTAGCTTCTGCGGATAATTTGTTGTATTTCGGGGAAATTTCTGAAGAATTATTATCAAAAAATATATAATTGAGAAGAGGTCGAATTTGTGTCGAAAGAAATTCTTCTACCACAATCTTTGCAACAGGAAATTCTTTACCATTTTCATCTAATCCGACAGCACGAATTTGTGCTTCTATTGGCTCTTTTTGAGGAGTAACAGGAGTTTGAGCAATAATGGGTTTTGCCGGTTCTTCAGGCTTTTTTTCAGGTATTGGATCCGGTTTGGGAATAGGTGTCGGTTTCGGGCTATATTTTAAGGCAACTCCAAAACGAATTGTAGAAACTTTCCAGTCCAAAGTATTATTCAAATTTGTAATACCGTGTTGATATTGTACTTCCGGTGTGAGGAATAATGTCCTTTTTGCATTCATCGGAAATTCATATCCTACACCAATCATTGGTGCAATCATAACAACGGCATTTTCTTGTATATCACCTGATGTTGCATTACGTTCACGAGTATTTTCAGGAATAAATGTACCATTAGGGGAAGAAATAACTTCTTTTTGGGAATATTTTTGATTAAGTAAATAATTAAGATCAAAACCCGCATGTACTTTGAGACCCTTTGTAATATCATACATTAAAGAAGGTTGTAAGGAAATAGCCGGAATTATGGCATCAAGTTTATGGGTAAATGGTGTGCTTCCATTTGCTGTAATTATATTATCTGTACTTTCCAATAGTCCCGAATAATCAGCGTAACTCATACGGAAAGAAAAATCAAAATCGCTAAAGAAGGGAAACTCTATGAGAAAACCACCGCCTATTGTGCTTCCTGTGCCTTCTGTGTAATTTTTACAACAATTGGGAACGCCGGGTAATTCTTTAAAGTTTGCATTGTGCATATTGAGCAATCCATGTCCAAAAATGCCATAACGTATGGTTGATTCCTGGGCATTTAGCGAGGAAATTGTAATACAGAACAATCCAATGATGATAGAAATATGTTTTCTTTTCATAGTTAAAACTTTCAAGTAATGTACCTTAATAACCACCAAAGAAGAGTTTTGGTTGCGTTGTGTTGGCAAAAAATCTCTGCGAATATAACAAGACAAGTGAGAAATCGAAGAGAGAATCATACTTTGTGTATATTCTGAAAAACGATTTCTGCCCATACTTTCCAGTTGAGTCTCTGCTCGTATTCTTTTCTACTTGAAAGAGATAATGCACAATATCTCTGTTGATCTTCCCATATTTCGGCGATAAGCTTAGCATAATCAATGGCATCAGCGTCAGGTGGAAGTAAATGACCATTTTTCCCTTCACGAACGACTCCGGAAACTCCGCCAACATTGGTACTGATGGAAGGCAATCCAAAGGCAGATGCTTCACAAAACACAATGCCATACGCTTCTGCTCTTGTCGGTAATAATAAGAATGAAGATGAGGTTAACAATTCATGGAGCGATGTTCGTTGATGCACATTGTTTTTATCCAAGAACGGGATAACTTTCATTGCGGGATGAATGCATTGAGACGGGGGAACACATCCACAAACAATTAATTCAGCCGGAATGTTCATTGATAACATAGTTTTGAGAGTTTCTAAAGCAATTGCTCCTCCTTTTCTTTTCCAATCCACACCCAAAAAAAGTAAACGACAAATTTCTGATTTTTTTGTTCGTACTACTTTTTCAAAATCAGGAATGTCAGATTCTTCGATATTGGCACCAAAGGGAGCAATAAATATTTTTTGCGCATCAATATTCAGGTCTTGAATCGTAGATTTTGCTGCCCATTGAGTCGGATACGTAATTTTTCTGAATTTATGAAGTGCCATTACTTCAATTTCAACAAGTTCTTGAAGTGAGCACTTCCATAAGTTTTGAAAACTTATATAATCCTTTGCTAATACATGGTTTATATCAGAAAGACCTAAAATTGGGATATCTGTATCTAACAAAGAAGTTTCTGCTGAGCCGGCAGGTGCATAAAGCCAATCAAAAGAATTTTTAAATAATTTTTTTGAAAAAAAACTTGAAAATTTTTTTGCTAATCGTTTTGTATGGTAATGACTAGTCCCTTTACCTGTAATAATCCTGCTTATTTTATTTTTTAAGGACTCATAAAGCCAAGGATTACCCGGATAGGGACCTAAATGGATTGTTTCAGCTCCATATTGTTCTAAAGCGCGACATGAAAAATAAGTAGTTCCTGACCATATACGCGGATTAAGTGCATCTGCGGCAGATAATATTCCAATGCGGAGTTTTGACATTGTAGTTAAATAATAATCCGGATATAAAAAATCCTGTCTTTTTAATAAAGACAGGATTTCGTAAAAAATTATTTTTTAAGTAAATCGCGAATTTCCATAAGTAACTTTTCTTCTGAGGTAGGTTCGGGTGGAGCAGCCGGAACTGCCGGACCTTCTTCTTGCTTACGCTTTAATGTGTTGATAGATTTTATCATAAGAAAAATACAAAAAGCCAATATAAGAAAATCAAAAACATTTTGAATAAATGAACCATAACTGAGAACTACAGCAGGTGTATCTCCAACTTTATCTTTCAAGATAAATGCAAATTCCTTGAAATTAATTCCACCGAGCAACATTCCTAATGGGGGCATAAGTATATCATTAACCATTGAGTTAACAATTTTACCAAATGCACCGCCGATGATAACACCCACAGCTAAATCAACAACATTTCCTTTGGATGCAAATTCTTTAAATTCGGAAAAAAATCCCATAACGCACCTTTTAAATTAAGTAAAAAAATATTAAAATTTATAACCAAACCCTATAGCTAATACACTTCTGAATTGTGTAGAAGGTCCGATTGTTCCATTATCACGTTGTATAGCAATTTTTTCATCATAGAGCAAATCCGTAGCAAAACTTGCGGTAATATAATCATTAACTTTCAGATTAAGTAATGTTTCCCAAGTAACAATAGCGGTTGTAATTGTTTGATACGGCGCAAAAACATTAAAACGGGTTTGAAAGGTAACGTTCTGTACAATTTCTTTTTTTAAAAATAGATTAAAATTCATACCCAAATCACTACGAATATTTTTACCTCTATCTACACCGAAAGCACCTTGTTGAGACAGGGTGTCATCCATTACAAGAACTAATCGGTTTGAAACAGGAGCAACCATCATTTCTAACCAATCCGAAGGACGATATGTCAAACCCGCGCTTAAAGTCACAAAACCGGGCGCAAGGAAATTTGAAATAAGTGTTTCCTTTCCGTCAGCAGCATATTTAAAACCCTTAGAGAACTGAGTACGAAAGTCTAAAAGACCGCTGTATGTTAAGTGTTCATTGGCTTTATACCCGTACTGTGAAATCACAATGATACGATCATCACTTTTGCGAAATTCTTGTCCTTCTAACTTTGTGAGACCATAGCCAAGCTCCACAGAGTTATTCCATAGAGAGTGAGCATCTTTGAAATTGAGAAAAAAATTCGATAGTCCCGTAACAGAAACAGTGCTGTTACCCCCACCTGACCAATTTGATAAAGAAACTTGAGAGAAGTTGACACCCAGATTGCCGCCTTTTGTCCAATAAATTGTTGAATCTTGGGAGTGTGCAGAATGAATAAATGTTAGAATTGCTATGAGAGAAAAGAGGAAGATAAGCCGCATCGTTTGTTGACCCTTTGAAAAGTTGAAAAACTCTTACCGCAAAGATAAGAGAATTTTTCACTGTATCTTCCTGGTTAATGCTGTGAAAGTATGAAAAAATGACGATTGCTCAAGATGTTATATATTATCAAAAAAACACTAACTTCATATCACACAAGTATTAAAACAAAGCACATGCCCATCTGTATCGTGCTACTGCTTCATAGTACTCTGCAAGTGCATCCACTTCTTTCTCCGCTGCTTGTGCTGTGAAGCGTTCGCGAAAGTTCACGCGGAATATATCACTTTCGCCCCGATCAAATAAGTCCCTTTCCGCATTTTCAAGTCTTTCAGCAGCAATACGTTCATTGCGAGCAACAAGAAATTGCTCATAATTTGCAAGCAGTTCCGAGGCGGCATCATCCACTTCGGCTTGTACTTCACGTTGGAGTAAAAACAGTTTAATATCAGTCACTTGTTGTTTGATTTCAGCTTCTGCTAATTGTCCCGTTGCATCACGGAATAATAAGGGCATCGAAAAATCTACGCCTACTTTGTAATCAAAACGATTGACACCATCATTGAGTTGATCCGAAAATGGAGCAAATTTGAGATTAATATCCGGTTTCCATTGCTCATTGGCAAAGTCTCTTGATACATCTGCAATGCGTTTTTCTGCTCTATTTAATGAAATTTCAGGCCGCCGTCGTATGCTTTCACTTCTATCTGTCTGATATTGATTTAAAGTGAGCAATGAAATCGGAGGAAAGTCCTTTGGTATCACATTATTGGGTATATCTGTCGGTGTACCGTCTTTTGTCCATAAAAATAATTGAAACGCAATAGTATTTTTTTCATAATTACGTCGCGCTTTAATCAGTGAGCCAAGCCGCCGCTGTATTTCTTGATAATTCTCTACAGAGTCAATACGAGGTCTTTCACCACGTTGAATTTGTTCATTAATGCCTTCTGCTCTTTGTTGAGCCAAAGTTAATAAACGATTATTAATGATAAATTTTTTGTATGATCCAACCCATTGCCAATATTTTTCTGCTGATTTTCTAAACAATTCATTACGCACTTCTACACGCTGATTTTCTGCTATTGTCGGTTGTACTTCTGCTTTTAGTATTTGTGAACGATTTTTGTCAATCATAATATTGCGCCATAGAGGAATCGAAATTCCTACTGATGCTTCACCTGTGAGCGGAGTGGTGTAGTCTTGATCAAAAAAACCAAGATTTCTTTTCCAACCGGCGAAGACTTTTTGTCCCCAGTAGAGCGGTACGACAATATCGGCTTGGGCAGTTTGCTGCTTAAATTTATCTGATTCACGTTTGGCGGTCACTTCTGCATCAAGGCGAGGATCGAGTGTGCCATATGCACGTTTTACTTGTGCTTGAGCATTGTCTATACCTAATTGAGCACCGGTCAATTTGGGGTGAAACGCATTGATATTCGCATACGATTCTTCCAAAGACAGTGAGTCAGGTTGGGAAAATGTTAATACACTGTCTTTACGGAATGGAAATTGTTCTTGTTGTGCACTAAGAAAAAGTGTCTGAAAAACACACACAATAGCTATAAAATAACGCATAAACCTCTCAGATAAAAGAAATACTGTCAGTGTATATTCTTATGATGTTGTTGTTAGTAATCCTCATCTATGTACGGTTGCGACTATGACATTTTTACTGTGCTAATATTGTGTTTCATAAAGAACATATCATTAATCTTGTATGGAGAATTTTCGTAGTTGTTCTTGAATTTTACGCAATTTATCTTGATTCATTTCAATCTTTTCGGCATAGTAAGCACTTGTTTGCAATGAAGTTGTAATCATTTGTTGCATGCCCTCATAAAGATGTCCTTCATAGTTTCGCAGATTGAGGGATAAGCTCATGTAATCAGGAATAGATACAGTGGAAGTATATATATCGCCATCCTTGACAATTTTATATGAAAGTCCTTCCGGCACCGGACGATAACCGCGCATCATTGCTTGCTCGGATTGCAGCACATCATGAGTGATATAGAGGGGGTATTTGTCATAATTCGATGTAATCATCCTATGAAGCATTTTTTCCCACGCTGCTTGTAAACGTATATCGCTATAGTTTCCGCCACTTTCAAAAAGCTCAAGTTCGGCTTCAAATTCTTTCATTTCTCTTTCTAAAGAGACAAAGACGTGCGGATATCTTCTCTGTAAATATCGCGGATACCATGTACGACGAAGTAATTCTTTTTCGATTAAAATAATATCGGGACGCAGATTCTCACATGCTTGTTTATACCAAAAAGCCGAACACCAATAATCCCATTGCGAAGAAAATATTATAGTGTTTTTGGGCAATTTCTCTACCATAATTTGCGTATAATCACGAACAACCGTGTCTGCCGATTTATCTACTTTTGTATAGTGAAGCCCGATATTAATAAATACAATGAAGAGCGTTATGAGAATTGGAATTGCTGAATTTTGGCTTTTTGATTGTATATATGAAATACTATACGCAACACCAACTGCGGTAAAGATAAATAATGCAATAAAAGCTAATGAAAAATATGGTTCGATATCATGAATCCCATAATTAAAGGCATAAAATGTACAGCCTAAAAAGAGTAAAGTTGTAAAGATGCATAATGTTAGATTACGTTTGATGAATTGTAATATCCCCATAATACAGAAAGCAATTCCAATATAACCCAATTGACCGGGTAGTAAAGAGATAAATTCTTTAAAGTTTTTTGAAAAACTATCATTAAACATCCAAATTTGAAATTGTTTTCCGGAAGCATGATACCAGAATTTATCAAAACCTCTGTGTACTTCACCCCAATTAAAATCCGGTAAAGCTGCACTGCGTAATGGTAGATAAAGCCACACACTTAATCCGATAGAAAATGGAATTATCAGTATGAATAATTCTTTCCATCGACCAATAGAAAAGTCAAATTTTTCTTGTGGTCTTTTAAAAAACATATATATCATCGCGGGTGCCAATAAAATCGTTGTGCCGTGATTACCGAAGCCCAATCCTATAACAGCAACCCATATCATCAATGCCGGCATACGATATTGTTTATCAATACTCATTGACCGCAAAAAAAGAGCAATACTTAATGTTAATACGACTAATTGCAGAGAATAAACCTCATTGCTTGTTGCTTGATGCCAAATTATTTCT
>Ga0209570_1000320_pt1 | contig 75157 bp, 91 predicted proteins | sample EBPBio172007_DNA_FD_185861 | JGI IMG/M metagenome (GOLD analysis project Ga0209570, IMG submission 185861) | Wastewater treatment Type I Accumulibacter community from EBPR Bioreactor in Madison, WI, USA - Reactor 1_9/17/2007_ DNA (SPAdes)... | ecosystem: Engineered > Bioreactor > EBPR >... | reverse complement strand
GAAGTGGTCAAAGAAGCTTCAAGACAAGAAATCATCCGCCGATATTTTAAGACCGGATGCGAGTATAAAAAAGGGCTTTGTGACATCGAAACGTTCAACCGTGCAAAAATGATCATGGAAGAACTTCAGCTTAAACCGACACACCGCGTGGTAGTCGAACCAGCACGCCTTTACGCGCAGGAGCTCACCGCAAAATATGGTGAGGATGCTGTAATCCCGACCATGGCACTCTCGCTTCATAACGGTGAAATCGTCACCGGTAAAAACGGACAGGCCATGGATGCCATCGCTGCTTGTATCATCAATGCACTCAAACGATTTGCGGGAATTTCGGACGATGTTCACCTTCTGTCACCGGCGATTTTAAACCCGATCATCAGACTGAAGACTGAATCCCTGGGGGATAAAACAGCTTTACTGGATCTGGAGGAAGTGCTCATCGCCCTTTCCATCAGTGCGGCGTTCAACCCGATTGCACAGGTTGCACTAGATGCACTGGAAAGCTTACGCGGTTGCCAGGCACATGCCACTATTATACTCCACAGCAATAACGAAGCAACGATCCGCAACCTCGGTATCGACATTACCAGCGACCCGCAGTTCGCTTCCACTAACCTCTTCTACGGAAAGTAACTTCTTTAGTTTCTGAATGCTTATCATAACCATTACGCTCAAGCGAGACCTTTCGGGGTCTCGTTTATAATTTTTACGACAGATTATCGTAGATAGGCGTGATGTTCACCGAATTTTCAAATTATACATGTATGCGCATAAAATAAGTGATATACTGAAATCATTAGAAGTATGGACATCTTAGGAGGAAGTATGGAACGCAAGCGCGCCCTTTCTAAACGCGTCGAAGAATTGACACTCGACCTCGTACGTATCAGAAGCATCGTGGGGACCACTGATGAAAATCAAATCAGCGATGCCATCTATGCGCTATTTAATCAAATGCCGTATTGGCAGGCACACCCCGATAAACTTAAACAGCTCCCCTTTATCAACGACCCCCTCGGTAGAAGCAGTGTCATGGTTGAAATGACCGGTGAATTAAGGCCCAATGCTAAAACAGTGATCCTTATCGGTCATACAGATACTGTCGGCATCAGCGACTACGGTGACTTTAAGGAACTGGCCACTGAGCCTGGCTCGCTAAAAGAGGTTTTAAAGTCACTGCCATTATCTGACGATATCAGGGCCGACCTGGAATCGGATGATTACCTTTTCGGGCGTGGGATTCTCGACATGAAATGCGGTGTCGCCATGATCATCGCCATGATGGAGGACCTTTCCAAGCGAATATCCGAATGGGAGGGAAATATCATCTTTTGTGCCGTAGGTGATGAGGAAGGCAATTCAGGCGGCATGCTCTCATTTGTCCCTGAGCTTATCGATAAACAAAAGGAGATGGGCTATGATTATCAGGCGTGCGTGGATACGGACTATGTCGCCCCACGTTACGATGATGATAACCACCGATACATCTATATCGGAACCGTGGGCAAGCTCATGCCATCGTTTTATATCGTCGGCAAGGAAACCCATGTGGGGCAACCCTTCAACGGGCTTGATCCTACGCAAATCGCAGGTGCCATCATCTTAAAGATCAATAAAAACATCGCGTACTCAGATGTGGTGGAAGGCGAGGTTTCGTTACCGCCGATTACCTTACAGCATCGTGACCTCAAGTCGGAATACTCGGTTCAAATCGCCAGAGCTGTTAATCTCTACTTTAATTACGCAACCCACAACAGCACCCCAGACCAAGTCATGGAAAAAATGTTGAAGGCCGCATACGACGCCTTTTACGATGTGGTATGCACCATTAACGAGCGCTACGATATTTTCTGCAAGGCAAGCCATATCGATACAAAGCTTTTACCATGGAAGGCCCGCGTCATGTCATATGATGAGTTATATGAAGCGGTCTATGCCGAGCGTGGTGAAGAGCTCAAGCAACGCATCGAGGACCTTAAACTGGAAATGCTGGGCGACACCACCATCGATGAGCGCCTCTTTAGCCAGTACCTCGTAGAAGAAGTCCATAACCTTTGGTCTGATAAGGATCCAGTGGTCATCGTGTATTTTTCACCACCGTACTATCCGCACAACTATGTAAAGGGCGATAGTGATAAAGAACGACGCCTACTGGAAACCGTCGATGCGGTGGTTAAAAAGCACAAGGGACGTCGTCCCATCATCAATCGCAAGTTCTATCCGTATATTTCCGATTTAAGCTTCGTTTCTGCCCCATCAAACGAGCGCATCGCATCACTGGAAAAGAACATGCCCGCCTACGGTTCTAGGTATACCCTCCCCATCGAGGACATGCAAAAGCTTAGCCTTCCTGTAGTCAACATCGGTCCGTTCGGAAAGGATGCACACCAGTTCACAGAGCGCATCGAAAAAGAATACTCCTTTAAGGTCGTACCGACGATTTTATACGAAACGGTGCTCGAGCTCCTCAAAAGGGATAAACCAGAACAGACTTCATAATTTTATCAAATGCAAAAACGCTGCTACGGCTCAGTTCATCTGAATCGTAACAGCGTTTTTTTTGGGGTTATTATCTTTCCTGAGGTTCTAGATAAATGTCATGTGACTTTCTGTCATTTTGTGGTAACATAGATTTAATGAAACGCGCATTTGGAGGTTACATGAAACGAAATCAACTCAACAAAATAATACGTCACCTCATCGTTTCGATTATCACTATACTGTCCATATCAGGTGCTGTAACCTTTGCTGAAGTAGATGAACGCATCGCGACTTTATTGACCCCAGAGGAAATTAACTGGCTTCAAACCCATGGTGAGGACATCTTCTATGTGGGATTAGATCCCGATGCAGGCATGGAATATTTTCAGTATGACGATCGTGAAATGGGTTATCTAAGCGATATTGTTCAGCTTCTATCTGAAAAGCTCGATATAAAAATGCAAATCAGACCAGACCTCAGCTGGTCCGAGGCGGTTTCTGGATTGCAATCCGACGAGATACAAGTCCTCTTCGGTGCTAACCCCACTCCAGAACGTCTAAAAACCATGCGGTTTACCGATGCGATCTACAGCGTCCCTTATACCGTTTTAGGCAGAGTGATGGGCGAAGTGCAAAACATCGGGGACCTCAACCATAAAAAGGTCGGATTTCTGGCAGGAGATGTTGCTAATACACTAATACAAGAAGCATATCCAAATTTAAGCTTCGATTTCATCTATTATGATAACCAGGAAGTAGCATTAGCCGCTTTAAACCGCGGTCAAATAAGCGCTTTCATCACCTCAGGTGGCGATGTGGTTTACGATTATCTATTCCGGTTTCCAAGCCTGCGCGTCATCGCCAACATCGAAGACATCCGCTCCCTACTAACCTTTTCAACCCTAATCGAAAATGAAAGGTTGGTCAACATCCTTTCTAAAACCTTTTCATCCTGCGAGGTGGAGATTACCGCATTAATCGACGAAGCCCGCACCCATTATGTGCGAAAAATACTCAATTTGACAGAGGATGAAGAAGCTTGGATGCGTAATCACCCGCAAATCAAAGTGGGGGTTCCCACCGATTATCTTCCCATCGACTATCCGGTCGACGGCGAATATAAGGGAATCGCAGGTCACTATCTTACAGCATTTGCCGATTTGATCGGTCTGGAAATCATCGCTGTTCCAGGCACCTTCGACGACGTCTACGATAAGATTCAAAACGGAGAAATCGACCTTTTAAATATGGCCAAAACCGATGATCGATTACGTGATTTCGTATTTACAGAAGCTTTCAGTAATGAGCGCGACTTAATTTATGGCCTTAGGGACAGCAAATACATCCATGATATCTACGGACTTGAGGGAAAACGCGTGGCTGTCATAAGGGGATTTTGGCACATCGACCACCTCAATATGAACCTACGCGAGGTCGAGTTGATTCTCACCGATGATATAAAAGGGGCTATAGAAGCCGTAGTCACCGGAAAAGCAGATTACTTTATCGAAACGCCCGCAGTTGCCGATTTCTACATCTCCGGTCTCGGCTATACGAATATCATCAAAAAAGGAGAAACCTCCTCCGATTCCTTCCTCACCTTCGGTATGCTACCCGAGCATGCGCCTCTGGCAAGCATCTTCAACCGCGCCAGACTCCTCATTAGCTACGAGGATGCTAAGTATCTAGGGATCCAAGGACTACCCGAGGTAGCCAATGTCGCAAACAAACGTCTAATCGCCATCATCATCGGAATTAGTACGTTTTTAATCTTATTGATCATCGCACTTATGAAAGTCCTCAGGGACCTGTGGTTAACTCGAGAGAGAGAACGCCTCATCTACATCGATCCACTGACAGGACTTTATAACCGTGGTTATTTTAACCAACTGGAAACAACTGCAAATGAACAGCAGTTTCCTCAATCGCTTTTTGTTTTGGACATCAACCTGCTCAAAGACATAAACGATTCCTATGGACACCATCAGGGCGATCGCTTGATCGATGCCGTTTCCACGATTTTAACTGAGACCGCGAAGACCTATAACGGTTCCGCCATCCGCATGGGTGGGGATGAGTTCGTCCTCGTGTTTTTCGGGATGTCTAAGGACAAAGCCGTTTTCGTGGCGGATGCCCTTAGGAAAACCTTCGAATCTTCATCACTACTAGACGGCGAAAAAGTTTTACTAAGTAAGCTCGAAGTGGCCATCGGCTTCAGTCATCGCGATGACGCCAGCGTATCGTTCGAAGTACTTGCTAAGCACGCCGATCACCTCATGTACGCAAATAAGGCGGAAATGAAGGCAAATGGGGCATGATGGAATGATAATCGTATCCAAACGCTTATTGAAATTATTTCATTATCCCCTATAATATAAGAGGAGTTTAACGTCACAAATCAATGATAATCATAGGGGGTAACGACATGTATCGCATTAAGACAACTGGGGTGTGCGCCAGTGAAATTCATTTCGACATCGAAGCGGGATTCATCAAGCATGTGGAATTTATCGGCGGTTGCCCAGGCAATGCCATCGGACTAAGCAATATGGTGGTTGGACAGTCCGTAGAGGAAGTCGTCAAGAAATTAAGAAATGTAAAATGTGGTGGAAAAGCCACTTCTTGCCCATCGCAGCTCGCTATTGCATTAGAAGCACATATATAACCGATCATAAAAATAAACCTCCAAAATAGATGTCTAATTTGGAGGTTTTTATTTTACATATTTTGTTCACCAGACCATAGGTGAAATAACGCCGTAAAACTTGCACGGTCCTCTGCGCCACACTTTCTAAACATGTTTTGGATGTGCTTCTTTACTGTGGCTTCTGAGATATAAAGCTGTGATGCGATTTCTTTATTGGCACAGCCCTCGAGAATTTTCAGGGCCACATGAACCTCTCTGGGAGAAAATCCGTGGGAAACTAAAATAGCTGAGGCGCGCTGGATGTTGAGCCCTTCTGGCACTAAAGGCATGATTTCGCCGGACTTTACTTGCTTTTCTGAAGCGATTTCGAGCGCTAAAAAGAGGACGCTTCCATATAATAACGGAATTGAAGCGCTCATGTAATCCGCCTCACGTGCGTCCGCCCCAGTGACGAAGGCCAGCGTCGCAAGTAGCGTCGTTAATAGGCCCGAGAAAAATGCATTCCATCGGGCCAGTTGTATGATTTGGTGCATCGATTTGCGTCTATTTAACTGGGATAGGGTTAAAATCAGCGTCCCGATAAGCACCGCCACAAGCGAGCGGCCATCGATCAGCACGCGTTGGTCATAACCCATGATTAGCACAGCGAGGATGGTAAAAAACGCCATCCCCAGTATTCTTTTCATCATAAGGCCTCTACTCCAGTGTGATTAATATGGCTTTAATTTTCGCTTGAATCGGAATAAGCACAAACGTCAGAATCAATGCATAGAAAGATGTAAGGACTGCCACGGCAAGGCTTGGGCCGATCATCATGTCCGTCAGATGCGTCAACATGCCGATGCTGCCGATAATCGTTCCCATAATGCCCGATAATAAAATTAGTGTGATGCCGAGTTTGTTCGCGATGAGCATGCGCTTTAGTTCAAGTGCAGTGAAAGAATTTTCCTTTTGCCCCATGACTTTAAAGCCTTTGAGAAAGTCCCCCAGCAACCCGCTGGCCATGAGGATCGGCACGGTAAAACCGATGATGACCACGATGCTGGGAAAATCGATGTACGTGATGAGCGTTGCCGAGATCAGTGTCGTTCCCACCAATAATCCTAAGAAAATCATAATGCCAACTAAATACATAAAAACCTCCCTGTTCTTCCTTTGATACCAAAAGCATAGCATTTGAAACAGGCTTTTACCATTATCCCTAAGGGCGAAATCGGGATAATTTATCTACTCTCTTGCCACAATCATGGTTATAATGAAATTAGCCATTACATAGACGGGGAGGCATGCATTAATGGACCTTAGAAAATTATTACATTACGTCACTAGCGGCATTCTGATCGGAATCGCTCTCGGCATTTTTCGGCAACTGATTTTTGGTCCACTCACATTATTCGAAATAGAGTCGCTTCCTCTCTTTCTAGCGGTAGCACTTACCGCTCTCCTGATTTCGCAATGGATAATTAATCGGCACTCAATCTTAAGAGGATCTGGTGTTCCTCACGTGAAAAGCTTCCTTTCGGGCAAAAGAAAAATCCACCCGCTAAAAGAAGGTGGTTTAAAATTCATCTTAATCGTCATATTAAACAATCTGGGTTTTTCCATAGGCAGTGCAGGCCCGTCAGCATTTATAGGCGCTTCGGCAGGTGCCATCGCCTCACGTAATACGCTTGCAGACCAACAGCTATTAGGCGTTTTCGCAGGAGCGGGACTAGCTGCTTTTTTTAGTGCACCACTGGCTGGATTGGCTTTAGCTTGGGAAGAGTTTGGTCTAAAAAAAGACATTCGCTCACTCATGCGTGCAATTTTGATTATCTTCACTGCATTTGGTACCTCTTATGTCCTTTTTAGTAAACGGCTCGGATTGATTCCTAGCGAACTGCCTCGTAATATTACCTGGACTGTGGTTATTACACTTATCATGATTAGCCTCGCCGCCACAGCGCTTGGTCTGATATTTAAAACCCTCCTGCTTAAAAGCCCCGCCATTATCGGAGGTCGCTTTCGCTTATTATTCTATTATGGGCTACCACTCGTATTTCTACTGGTCGCACGCAGCCTACCAGAAGTAGCTGGCGGTGGTATCGTGCTTCTCAAAGCCATTAATCTATCAACCCACTATGCTGTGCCAATCCTCTCGCTACTCCTCTTCATAAAGTTCGCATTTACACTAAGCTGTGTCAGTACCAACATTCCCGCAGGCCTATTCATGCCGGCCCTTTCCATCGGGGGAACAGTAGGGGCGTTGTTCCTCGCCGTTATGGTACCAGAGGAGCTCGCACATTCATCATTATTCATCGCCTGTGGTGCTTCTTTTTTCTTTTATGCACTTATGCGAAGACCCTTTTTATCCGTATTGATTACCGCCGAACTATTTGCGGACTATCGAATGGCACTATTTCTATTGCCAATCATGTTCGTAATCCATTTGCTACTAAAGCCGCTGAATGATGCGCCACTCAACGAAATTTTACACGACTTGATCGACGATACCAGCGAAATCCCCGAACTTTAAAAGTTTGAGTTCATGAAGGGCGCGCGTACACGCTGTATAAAGGAGCCTAGCGTCAGATAGGCTCACTAGATTTTGGTTATCAAAATCATGGATAATCACCGCATCGAACTCAAGTCCCTTCGCCATATAGATGGGCATGATGAGCGCACCTTGATTGATAAAGAGGTCGGTGTTTCGGGTAATCAGCTTTATATCTGCAGTGGATTTTAAGCGTTCATATAGCTTTCGCGCATCACGTTCCGTCTTGGTGAGGATGCCCACTGATTTATGTCCTTTTAGAAGACTGGTGCGGATCAGTTTTTTTATGGTTTTATGCGACTCTGATAACGCTAAATGAATCACCTCAGGTGTTTCTCCACTCCTACCATAGCTGTCAGAGCGGGCGTCCTCTATCAAAAACGGCTTCAGTAGCTGTGAGGCGAAGGCATTGATTTCCTGGGTGGAACGATAGCTTTTAAGAAGCTGGATAAACTTCGGTTGTTCCTCCTGGAACACCTCGATTAAACGGTCGTAGCTTCCGATGTTCAGATGCGGGTGAATCGACTGATGAATGTCTCCGAGAATTGTGAAGTGCGCCCGGTTATAAAGCCTTTTTAGAATTTCGTATTGCAGAGGGGTATAGTCCTGGGCTTCATCTACCACGACCACACGCATGGTGTACTCTGGATCGATGCCTCCGATCACGAGCTTCAAATAGAGCATGGCGATTTGGTCCTCGTAATCGAGCACGCCAGAGGAAATTCTACCGAGCGTATAGTTTAGCGCTGACTGGTCGTCTGGCTCACTGTAATATCCTTGGATAAAACGTCGATACAGCCCTAATAGGTCCACCTCAGAAAAGCGATCGATCTGCTGCAGTAACGCTAATCGTTTCTTAGAGTGCCCTTGTCTCTTTTCATGTGGGATGGCATTCTTTAGGCGCTCTCTGATTTTTCCGATCCGCTTCATGTAAGGCATGTCCTTATAGGTGCTTTCGAAGAGCACACCGAGGTCAGCCGTCGAAAAGAGCTTTGCCTCTCCATAGGTAATCGCCTCAAATTCAGGTGAAGCTTTCACGAGACGTCCCGCAAACTGGTCGAGGGCATCCTTAAAATACGCGCTGGATTTTGAAGACATGCAGTGAATTCTGGTTTGCTGTTGAGTGCTTGGATGTGCATCAAACAGCGCTTCCATCATGTCGCTGTATTTTTCAAGTCTGATGCCGGGTAGCGACCTGAGGTGGCTTTCCACCAAGGCTCCGAAGGTACTTTGCTTGACGTTATCCTCCCCCAGCTGTGGTAGTACGCTGGAGATATAATCGCCGAATAACTCGTTAGGTGAAAAGATGATCACTTGCTCTGGACTAAGTCGCTCTCGATTTTTATACATCAGATAGGCGATTCGATGAAGGGCGACCGATGTCTTCCCGCTACCAGCTGCACCTTGAACGACCAGTACTTTATCCTGATCATTCCGGATGACCTGATTTTGTTCTCTTTGAATGGTGGTGATGATCGTCTTCATCTTCTGTTCGGTTTGCTGGGACAGCATGTCTTGTAAAACCGTGTCGTCGATGTTGATTTCACTGTCTATGGCATAGGAAAGCTCGCCCTTTTCGATCTTATACTGGCGCTTTAGACTGATTTCTCCAGCTATCGTGCCATCTGCGCACTCATAACTCGCCTCACCTAGGCCGTAGTCATAGAACATGCTGGCAAGTGGTGAACGCCAGTCATATATTAAAAATTCGTGCGCATCGCTGATGAGGTTATAAGTGCCTATATAGAGCTGTTCTGGTTCCGTTATCTTCCCCGCCTTTATCTCGCTGAAGTCAATTCTACCGAAGTAAGGCGAATCCAGTTGTCTTTCGAGCTTACTGCTTTGCTTAAGTAGAAACTCATAGGAGCGGAGTTGATTTTTCATGGTATGGATATGTCCCATAAAGTCAGCGATTTGATCGAGGCCATTTGATATGGATACCGGACCGACATCCTCCCATAGCGCTCTTTGCGAAGCAGCGTAGTCTTCCCTATAGTTACTGAGCTGTAGGCGATTTTCATCGTACTGTTTACGCACCTCCTCGAGAACTTGGTTTAACTTATTCATTTCTTCTCTATTGTCCCTCATAAATTTCCTCGCTAAAAATTATTGACATTGAAACGAATGTATTATATAATAAAAATGAGATATTATATTCGTTTCAATCTTGAAATGGGTGTCATATCTATATTATGTTTTTTGAGCAAAAATGTCAACAAAATTAAAGGTGCAGCCGCGAAATCCTTAATTGGAAGAGCGATTGCACCTTCAAATCGCCATTCGGCTTTATGAGTTTATGTGAAAAAATCCCCCTTTCCATTTGAAAGGGGGATTTTTTATGGGAGTGAAACTGGAGGATTAATCGCCTGAATCATTTTATTTCAAAAGTTTCTCACTGGCGGCCTCATCGCATATCACCGTGACATTCGGATGAAGCTGAAGCACAGACGCGGGAAGCTCGGGCGTTATTTTACCATACATCATCTGGTACAGGGCTTCGCCTTTAGATGCGCCTGAAGCGAGCAGGATGATTTTCTTCGATTTCATAATGGTTTTAATGCCCATACTAATGGCCTTTCTCGGCACTTCTTCAATCGAATCAAAAAAACGTGCATTATCGACCACAGTACGCGAATCCAGTTCAACCACGTGCGTGTAGGCTTCAAAATTACTACCAGGTTCGTTAAACCCGATATGTCCATTTCGACCGATGCCTAAAATCTGCAAATCGATACCACCTGATTGATCGATGAGCGCTTCATATCTCATGGCTTCCTTTTCAGGATTGCTTGCATCCCCCTGTGGAATAAAACACTTTTCCGGTAAGAAATCCACAAAATCGAAGAGGTTTTGCTTCATAAAAGAACGATAACTTTGAGCGTGTTCACTAGGGAGCCCCACATACTCATCAAGGTTAAATGCCATTGCCTGCTTGAAAGAGATGACGCCCTCTTCATAATACTTAATCAGTGAGCGGTAAAGACCTTTCGGCGTATCCCCTGTGGCTAAGCCTAATATGCTATCCGGTTTACTGAGCAGTTGAGCTGCAACCAAGTGCGCTGCACGCTGGCTCATCTCACTATAATCTTTAACGATAATTAAGTTCATTCGTCTTTACGCCTCCAAATTATTCAAAATACCCTCGACATATACCTTTGATACCTGATAGTCATCATTTAATAGCACGAAATCAGCCACCTTTCCTTCAGCGATGCTACCGCGCTCGTGGAAAAGTCCTAAAAGCTTAGCAGGATTCTCAGTGAGCATACGAACCACCTCTACGAAGGTAAGGTCTGAGTGTTTTACCAAGTTTCGAATAGCTTGATCCAGCCTAAGGATGCTGCCTGCTAAAGTCCCATCCTCTAGACAACAGCGTTTGTCGTCCACGATTACCTTCTGGCCACCTAAATCATAATTTCCAGGGGGCATCATGGCAGCGCGCATGGCATCTGTGATCAATACGGTTTTATCTATGCCCTTGAGTTTTATAAAAGGTCCAATAAAACCGGGATGGACGTGGATGCCATCTGCGATGATATCCATGGAAAACGGTTTTGAGAGGATGGCGCCGATGACACCCGGTTCTCTATGATGGAGGCCTGTCATGGCGTTAAAACAGTGCGTCACGTGATGAACCCCCGCCTCATAAGCTTCACAGGCTGTTTCATAATCGCATCCTGTATGTCCCATGGATAAGACCACGCCAGTACCCTTCATGGAACGGATGAAGGCGAATCCTTCGTCCATCTCCGGTGCAAGGGTGATCATCTTGATCACGTCCATATGGGGGTCAAGCCACTGGCGTGTGGGTTTTTGAATATAGGTTAGGTTCTGGGCCCCTTTAAAGATCGGATTGATAAACGGCCCCTCTAAATGCGCTCCGATCAACTTTGCACCACTCTGCTGGCCTATTTTTAACTGCTCCGCTTGGTGCGTTTGATGGTTACGCACCGTGTTTAGGGCACGCTCGATCCTGTCCTGTGCCATGGTCATGGTGGTCGCTAAAAAGGCAGTGGTTCCCATTTTAACGATGCTTTCAGACATCTTCTGAATCGCCTCACCCGTACCATCCATTACATCATGACCTGACGCGCCATGGATATGCACGTCGATGAAGCCTGGCACCAGCACACCTGAATAGCGATGCACTTCCACTTTTTCGATAAATTCAATTGGACGGGACTCAAATTCAGACTTCGACTCGATACTGAGGATATGCTGATCAAAAATGACCACCTGATTTTCCACGACCTCATGGCCGATTAAAACTTTTTCACATACGATCGCTTTCATGATGCTCCTTTTAATCAGTATATTTTCTGTGAAACTGCTATAGCAGCATCTTGCTTCACTTTTTGGGTCATCTCACCGTTCTCTAAAGCATATCCCGTACATAACACATCGACGATCAGTAGTTGAGATACCTTACCTGACATGGCACCCCCCTCAAGTGGTCCTTCCTTCCCGTTGGACATAATGACTAAGTCTGAAAGCTTAGTTAGCGGTGATTTAAGATAACTCGTGATGGCGAGGACTTTAGCACCTTTTGCCTTAGCGCGTGCCACAGCATCGACGATATCCTTAGTGCTTCCCGATATACTGAGTGCGATGACGAGGGTTTGTTCTGTCGCAAGTGATGCCCGCATCACCTGAAAGTGCGAATCGGTCACGGATTCGGCCTTTTTTCCGACCCTAAGTAGGCGACTTTGAAAATCCAATGCACTAATTCCAGAGTGTCCAACACCTAAGATGACGATATCCTCATATTCTCCAAGCCACTTTACGGCTTGCTGCACTCCAACCTTATCTAAAAGTTGATACGACTCCTCAAGCGATTTCTGCATGGCAGAATAGACCCGATTTATCAAATTCCCATCATGTTCTGACGCTATGATCGCCGGCTTAATTTCCATGGCAGCTGCCAGCTTAAAATCTTGATAGCCTTGATAACCCAGCTTTCTGCAAAATCTCAGCACAGTCGCTTCCCCTACCGAACACTTTTCAGCGATTTCGGTTAGTGAATCATACATTACCGTATCCATATGGGCATTTACATAGGCTGCTATTTTTAAATCCGACTTTGAATAGTTCGGTTTGTTTTGCTCCAGTGCTACACTCAGCTTCTCTGCCATATTAATCCCTCTCGCGAATGGTAATCGCTCTACAATTTGCGTTCTTTAGTGTAAATATAGCATATTGGCACCACCAAGTAAATATAAAACGGAGCATTTCTCCATTTTAATTTCTAAATGAGAATATTTGCTCCGTTTCATTAGTGCTACTTCCTATGCTTAGCAAAATAAGCTTTAGGGTCAGCTTGATATAGTAATAGGTGAACATTGGCTTTGACAGGTTCGTCGGCTTTAGGACCAGGTGCAAAAAGTCCCAATGTTCTATTTTTTTCGAAGTGATCTGAGACGCAAAGTCCTCGTAGAGCGGCGTCCCTGGTATCGGGGTGAAGATGGAGACTGTGGTATAGGTCAGGCCACTGGCCTTCGCCCATGAGTAAATGGCATCAAAGTCAGCTTTTTTAGCGGTGTGTGAAATCATCATCAGCGCGATACACTCTGCACCCACAGACTTTATGGTCTGAACGCATCGCCGATTGATCTCCTCTGTAGTCTGCTTCTGATAATCCATCAGGATGGCATCATCCACTGCCTCCAGCCCCACGATAAAATACCGGAATCCGATGGCCTTAAGCGCAGCGATAAGCTCAGGATTCGCGGCTACCGCATCTGCTCTGGCATAGCAGGTGTATGTTTTACGGATGCCCGCTGTTTTTACGCGCTCCACAAACGCCCAGGCCCTACTGATGTCTGCCAGAAAGTCGTCGTCCACGATCTGAACCGCCTCTGCCGTCATCGCCGACAGCTCCTGCATCACCAAATCCAGATCACGTGTCTGGTATTTGCCGCCGTTGAGCTTTTTACAGTAGCAAAACGAACAGCTCTGAGGACATGAAAAGGCCGTCTTCATGGTGGCGACTTCCCGTAGCTTTAAAAACCGGTAGTGATAGCGATTCCAGTAGTAATGCGTGCGGTCTGGTATCGGTAAAAGGTTGATATCACAAGGTGCCAATCCGTTCGCACGCCACACCGGAGCGCCTAAGTCACTGTCGTCTCGATACACGAGTCCATCGATTTGCGAAAGCCCACTTGACGCGTAAGGGGCGGAAATCGTTTTGATAAACGCCTCGAAATCCACCATAGACGCACTCCTAAATATAAAATCCACGTCAGGTGTTTTAAAGGTCTCCGGATTAAGCTGTGCATGAACGCCACCTACCACCGTCATCACCTGTGGATTTACTTGCTTCACCTTTTTAGCGACTTCCTTCATGGCGTTTTCCTGAGTGATGTAGCCCGTAATCGCCACCAGATCCGGTTCAAGCTTCCTGATCACACGTTTAATAGGCCTCTTATCAAAGACGCCATCATATATGGTGGCCTGATGGCCATGTGCGTTTAATACGGTCATGAGGTATTCCAGCTCTATGGGTTCGTTCTCCACGAGTTTAGAGAACCGGAACACGTTCGGTGCCTTAGGCCTTACTAAAAGAACGATCATGCTAACGCCTCGTGAGAAAATTTTTGATGTAGACAGAAAATAGGACGTTAAAACCTGTGAGCATTTTAAGGGTGTTGCGTAGTGGAAAGGCCTTCAGGGTGTATTTCACGCTGTGCGCGTTAAAATTCACCATCAGTGCAAGCTTAAGCACCTGAAAGTAATACGCCTTTAAGGACATTTTAGATGGCCGGATCAGCACATCACCGAAATTCCATTTATCATAGTCGGTGACCTCGTAAAGCAGCCTTGAACGGTAGGTTTCATAAATCGAGGTGAGGGGATGCGGTACCAATGGCGAAAAAGTGGTGAGCTCTGGCTTTAGGCGTTTGATGTACCTGATAAGCCGTTTAAAATCCCCCTTATCCCAGTCTGGATGCACGATAAAGGAGCCCCAGCATGCGATGTCCTTCGATTTTAAAAGCTGCGTGGCGCGCTCGTTATCGTCTACGGTGGAAGCCTTATTATAATCCGTCAGCTGCTGGTCATCAAAGGACTCATAGCCCAGGATCACTGCCACGAGGCCGTTATTTCTCAGACGGGAGAGGATCTCTGGCTTTTCTAGGATGCTGTTCACACTGCCGTAGCAGACGAACTGTTTACGGATATTCTGTGACTCCATATGATGACAGAATGCTTCTAGCCTGGATTTGTTGATGAGGAAATCATTATCGCAAATCAGGTAGTAGGGCTCGTCCAGATCGCCGATCTGCTTCACGATTTCCTCGATCGCCACTTCCCTCACCTCTGCCCCTTCGATCTTCCATCTTAAGCAGAAATGACAGCGGTTCCTACAGCCATAAGCCGTTTGAACGATGGCACAGGGCTGAAACCCCACGTATTTATACTCGGAGCGGTAACGCGCTGTTGATGAACGGTCTGGCACCACGTACTCGTTAAAGCAAAACTCGCCAGTATTGATGAAGTTTAGGGATTGATCATAGATACCGTCGATGCGATGGCCCTTCTCCCCATTTTGGAGCATGTGGATGAACGCCCGGACATTGGCACGGGTGGTGGACTTAAAAACATAATCGATACAGGGGACGAAAAATGCGTCCGGATACAGTGATGCCTGCACACCGCCCACGATCACAGCCGTTTCAGGTCTTTCCCGTTTTACGGTTTCTGCGATGCGTTTCACATTTTCCACATCGGTGCACTGAGAGGTAATCCCCACGGCATCTGGCTTAAACGACGCCAGATAAGGTTCGATCTGGCCGCTGGTCTCCACCATAAAATCCACTAGAAGCACCTCCACCGACAGCTCCTTTAGAAGCGTGGCAAAGCACTCCAGTCCCAGGGGCTCGCCGAACAAGTAGTTTTTAACGGTGGTGATGTGCTTATTAATCCATGGTCTAACGAGCAGTATGCGCATGCTGCCTCCAGTTTAGATAATATTCGGTGTGATGCCTTGATAAATCTGATACCGGTAGTAGAGGTTGATTCCGAGGTAAAAAAGGGACTGAAGGGGGTGACGCCAGAAGGCACGTTGAAGGATGGTACGCTTCAGGATGCTTTTATGGCTAAAGACGTCTTTATAAAGCGCCCAGTACGCCTCCGTAAGGGCTTTAGGACTCATGTGCCGCGGCACGTGAACCGCTTCTGCGCCATTATAGGTGTAGATATTTTCGTTATACAGTCGGTTTTCCGCTTTCATCTGATGAAAAAAAACCGTTCCAGGGATCGGGGTCAGGATGTAAAACCTCGGCACGACGATCTTCATCTCCGTGATGAAGTCCGCTGTCTTCCTTATGGAATCGAGGGTATCCCCGTCGGCACCCACCACCATTTCAGTGGACACCTGGATATCCGCCGCTCTTACAGCGCGGATTAGTCGGCGGTATTCGGAAACACGTGCCCAAGGCTTCTCCATGCTGTCGAGGCTCTCCTGCGAAAGGCTCTCCAGACCAAACGACAGGGCCATGCACCCACTCCTTCGGATGATGGCCAGTAGCTCCGGATCGTCGCCGATAGTGATGGTACACTGCGTCATCCACTTCATTTTCAGCGGCATGATGGCCTGACATAAAGCGATGGTGTACTCACGATTCGAGAAGATGTTATCGTCCAGGAGTAGAAACTGATGAAAGCCCAGCCTTTTCACTTCCTGTATGTCGCGCATCACCTCGTGCACTGGCCGCGTGTGATAGCGGCTTTGATATAGACACGCCACAGAGCAAAACGAGCAGGTGTTCACACAACCACGTCCCGCCTGTACAGGCAAAAAAGCGCCGATCCGTTTATGGACGATCAAGTCATAGCGAGGCAAGGGCGGTGCATACTTCGTCAGTGGCATGTGATAAATCGGCTTGACGACGCCACCTTCATAGTCCATTAGAAAGGCTGGCCACGCCTCTTCCACATCACCGATAAACACCGCGTCGGCATATTTTACGCCTTCCTCAGGAAGCAAGCTCACCATATAGCCGCCGAGCACCACTGTCTTCCCCATAGCCTTAAAGCGCTTCGCGATATCGATGGTCCTGTGAACACCATGTCCCATGGATGAAATGCCGACGATAGACGCCTCCGTTTCCCACGGAATTTCCTCGATGGTTTCATAGATGAGCTCGACCTCGAACGCCTCAGGCGTAAGCGCGGCGATGAGCGGTAGTGATAACCCCACGAAATGGAGCCTGGATTTTTTAATAACCTCACCATTCGGGGCATAAGGCGATGGCTGAATCAGTAAGATTTTCGTCTTCATGGTTTCCCCCTAATGATGCGTTTCATGTATTGCCACATGACCCTGTTCGCTCCCACTGTCAGCTTCAAATTTTCTATAAATGGATATTTTCTCAGTGCACGTAGGATCATGGCTGGCCTGACCGTGGTTTTATAGTAGAGCTTCACGATTTCGAAGTAGTACCGCCTAATACTGAGATGCGCCGGCTTCACCACGAGATGCGCCATATCCCAGCGCGCGAAGTCCTCTGGCGAAACGATCAACTGCGATTGATAGATTTCGTAAAGGGCCGTCCCTTTCATGGGTGTCAATGGCTGTAGGTTCACAAACTGGATTCCCGACCGCACGATAAAGCCGTACAGCGCTTTAAAATCCGCACGTGTCCAGTCCAGTCCGATGATGAAGGTGCCATAGCATTCGATATCCAGCGCCGATAAGACCTCGAGACATTTAAGGCTGAGGGCAGTGTCGCTATTCTTCTCATATGCGTCCAGCTCTGCATCGGTGTAGGATTCAAGCCCGACGATCACCGCGCGAAGCCCTGCCTTTTTAAGGCGTGCCATGGTCTCAGGATGCTGGGCGATAAAATCGGCACGGCCATAGACGAGAAAACGTTTGTCCAGGTTTTCTTCATGGATGCGCTGGCAAAAATAATCGAGCCGTTTCGCATCGAAAAGAAAGTCGTCGTCGACGATATAGATTTCCCTTTCGGGAATTTGCTTTAGCTCATGGATAACCGCATCGACGTCCCTGGTGAAATAAGCGCCATCCGTAATCTCCTTACAGAAGCAAAAAGCGCAGTGATATGGACATCCAAAGGAGGTTTTGATCAAGCTGCAGGGATTATGAAACATATAGTAGTATTTTTTTCGGTAACGCGCCGATAAATGCCGTGCGGGGTACGGATGATCAAAGGTCCGTTCCTTCGGTTCCTTCACCAGCTTCGGCCTAGGTTCCCCATCGGCGATGGCGCGGATATGCGTCAGCGCGTTGGCTGCCAGTACATGGTCAAAAGGCCCCGCCATGAAATCCTCCGGAATCACCTCTGCATGTATACCGCCCACCACCACCTTAATCGCCCCATCGATGGCCTTGATGCGCTTGGCAAGGTCTTTTAAAACGTGAACATGTGAAATATAACCCGTCATGCAAACCATCTGAGGCTTTTCCAGTTTAATAATCGTCTCAATCGACCGTTTTTCTAAAATCATATCCACGAGCACCACATCATGCCGATCTTCTAAAACTGCGCCCACATATTCCAGCTCTATCGGTTCACAAATCATCACATGCTGGAGGCCGATGGTTTCTGGATCAGGTTTCGGTCTAATCAGCAGAATTTTCATAGGGAAGTGTCCCCCGATTTTCGTGCGACATATAGGGTAATGCTCGGCACGTACCACGCATTTACCTGGATGATGTCACACACCTGAAACTCAGGCTCGAGATAATTTCGCATCTGCTTCGGTGTGGGATACGCCGCCCTAGAGGTGGTGAGCTTCACGATGGGGAGCAGCATCAGGTCGTAAAGTGTCCGCGTTTCCGCATGTGCGATCAACAGGTAACCCCCTTTTTCGAGATGGCTGTGAAACGTTTTAATCGCCTGCTTCGGCGCATCGTAATAGGGGAAGGCGTGCGTACAGCAAATGCATCCGAACCGATCATCTAAACTCAGCTCAGAGATGGCGTTTTCCATGACCGCATGACCTTTTCTTCGCGCTGCGCGACCCATCCGAGAGGGCTCAACCCCTAAGGTCCTAAGATGTGGCAAATGGGTTTTCATGTCGTCTAAAAGCTGCCCAGTGCCACAGCTCATGTCCAGAACCGTATCGACCGGTAGCTTTAGCCCTCTCATTATTTCGATGATGCGTTCACGCGTGGGCTTTAGCGAAACGCGCTGAACCCAAAGCCGATCATAAATATTTTCATAAAGGTCCCACTTGGACATGGCGTTCTCCCTCATTTAGCTTTTAAAGACGTGGTAATCCGGATGCGTAGGCCGATAGCTCAGAAAAGGTAGAATTCGCTTCGCAAGCGCATTCATCAGCGGATGGTGGTGATGGTAGTATAGGTTTAAAGGTTTAAGTGCGCCACCTAGCTTGAGCTTGACCTCTTCTGTGGTCTGTCCGAGATCGATGGTTTTAACCCCCGCTTTTATCCCGCATTCCACTAGGTAAAGCAGCAGGTTAAGGTAAGTGTCATATGTCTTTAGCACCTCGTAATCAAGCCCACAAAACATAAAGGTAAGCACACCATCGGCGATATGATACTGGCAAAATCCGATGGGCTTATCCATGACATGAAATGCGGTAATCGTTCCAGGATAGCGACTAAAAAACTCAGGCGTATTTTTCACCAGTGGATAGGATGAGCGCTGATACACCGCTTCATATAGTGCATAGAGCGATGCGTCAAACGGATGATTTTCAGAGATGGTGACCGATTCAAATCGGCGTCTAGCTTTCATAAAGCGATAGCGATAATGCGAACGCAGCTTCGCCAGATAATCTTCAAAAGAGCTAAAGGTGTTTTCCATCACCACTGAGGGCAGCGTCTGCAGCTTCGCAAAATGGCCTTCAAATCGGTAATCGGCATTCAGCATCAGCGTATGCCCCTTCTGTGATGAAACCCATGCTGCGATTTGTTGAATCCCCTTTTCAGAGTCCGCGTGGTACCCAGGCACCGATAACGATGGCGGCACGCCTACCACACGTATCGGCAGATGGATGGCAAAACGCCCTTTTAGGAACGTAAACATGTTTAGCTTCGCATTGTATGAGATAACTAGGCCCTCCGCCAGCTCCACCCGCTGGCTTTCATCGCCGTGTGCATTTTTTATATAGGGCCAAATTTCCGGGGTTAAAAAGCTATTCATGAGCGCCTCGATTCAAACGCAGCGAATACACGCCGAAAGCCTCATAAGGCTTCGCCCATTTTAGTCCGAATCCGCTGGAGTCGTGGTTGTCCTCTAGAATCCAGCTAGTCTTACACCGCGAGTAGGGCTGATCCTTTACATACTCGAAGCACGCTGCCAGAAGCCCTACAGGTATCCCTCGCTGCCTGTATTCTGGTAGGACAGCCCATTCCACCAGTTTAAAGGTCTTCACCTTCCTCTTATATAACCTCTTTTTTAGATAGGTCAGTGGAGAGAGGGTTTCCCCTCGGGTCATAAGTTCGCCCCAATCAGGGTACCAAAGGAGAAAACCGATGGGCTTCCCCGCCTTTTCGGCGAAAATCAGACTCCCTTTCTCTAGAAAGAACTTTAGGTCCTGAAATAGGCTTTGGTCCTCCTCTGCGGTTCTTTGAAAATAAAATTTATGGTCACCGAAGCACTGGTTGTTCAGTGCCGTATAGTGAATTAAATCCTGATCATAGGTGGCTTTCGTCATGGCCCTGAACTGATACCGCTGATGAAAGCGCTCACGCCATCGGTCATTTAAGGGAAATTCATGATCCTGCCACGGATACTCATATGAAATCAACCGGGTCTCTTCGAATCCCAACCCTCTAAAATGCACACTGTAATAGGGCTTCGTATACATGGCGCCGAAAGTTGGACGGTGTCCCTGCTCTAACGTTAATCCTAACCCATAGTTCACATGGCCATTCATGCCGACGACGATTTCCGAAGCGCCCATACGGTCACACAGCGTCTTCGCCATTTCCACGATTTGCCGAGCGATTTCAGGATTATCACCATATTCAAAAAAAGCGATCTGAACCACCTGCGCATAGTTTTCATGAATCAGGTAGGTGACGACGCCGGTGCACTGCCCCGCTTCCTCAATCCGATAAGTCAGCTGCGTCAGCTTCCTGGAAAAAGGCGTTTTTCGCGCAAAGATTTCCTTCAAAATCGGCGTTGAATAGTCTATGTAGTTTGGGTCATCCTGATAATGGGTCTTGATAAACCTTATGACCTTCATTTGGTCCAATTTCGTGGTACATGGGATAAAATTCATAGAACACCTCATATACGTCTAATTCTATGCTAAACTGCCGTTACATGCAAGTTATCTAAGCGCTTTCAGGCCCTGAACACCGCATAGACAGTTAAAAAGCCTCAGCTTCAGTGACAGGTGATCACCGGTGCTAAGGCTTAGGTTAATTCTCTACAAAACCGCCCCACTCGAAAGCCTCATCCATATCGACTTCCAACACACCACAGTAATCAAGGTCTAAAACGAACTTGAACTGTCTCATGACGATGCCGTGGCAGACGACGATGATTTTTTCGTGATGTAAGTAAGGCTTTAAAGCGTTCATGGCGCGTTCGAAGACGGATGCCAGCGTTTCATAAGGGGGATTAAAATCATCCGGGCACTCCCCTCTATTCGCCGTTAACGCCTTTGCAGCACGGTTCACCACTTCCACATCACTGTAGTGATAGGTCAAATCGGGCACCCACTCATGCAGCTCCGTCACCACCTCGATATCCAGACCATGTGCTTTTGAAAGAATAGCCGCCGTTTGAAGCGCTCTCGTATAAGGCGATGATAACAATACTTCTGCCCCGTTCAGTCTCGGGTCTTTCGATACCTGATGCGCTTGTTCGATTCCTGCTTTCGTCAGCTGACCTAAGTCACGACCATGACCTTTAAATCCCAGTGCCGTCACTTTCGTATAATCCGGTTCACCATGCCTTATAAAAACTACTTTTGCCATATTTGCGCCTCATAATAATCTCGTAATTTGTTATAGAGCCCTGAGTCCTCTGATTGATAAATCGAAAAATTACGTTCTCGATCTTGGACTATGAGATATGTTTTATCATCAATAAGCCTAATCGCCAGACGTCGCCATTCATCTTGCTCATTATTCTGATAATCACTTTTCAGAATAATGGATTTGTACGACTCTGAAAGTGCAATTAGATTTGTTTCCTTCCAGTGCTGCTCATGATAAGCATTAAAAGTTGACTGGTCCAGTATTTCAAGTAATTTACGGTTATCTGAGATAAAGACTTCAAACGACGAATCCATCGTTCCTAAAACTAAATACTGCTCATATGAAGCCACAGATTTTACTAATTCATCAAATAAAATCATTTCTGAATCGGCTTCGTCATAGTATCCCCACTTATCACGTGCATCATTTTTAGATAATAATGACGGTATTAAGGTGGCTAAAACTGCGAAAAATGTAATGGTTACTATGATTAATAATATCCATGGCTTACGACTAAAATTCACCACTATCCACATCCTTATATCAACTAACGTCCTCATTCAACAAATATCACAGAGATTTTCAGTCAAAGGTCTCGAGTAATTTATTTAATTCCTGATTAATCTTAGATAGTTCATCAAAACTATTGTTTTTAAATCGCAATTCGAACGTTAAAACATGAAATATATCGTAGTAGTTTGAAGTTGAGTTTGATAAATGGCTTGAAATTCCAACCAAAAGTGTGGCAATTCTATTATAAGCTTCAAAATAATTTTCTGCCCGATTTCTATCATCCTTATAAAGTCTCTTATGAATCTCTAAATAATCTTCAATCCATCCATTTAGAGTTTTGACTATATAACCGAAATCTTCAACACTAATATTTTTTAGCGTAAGATTTTTATGTATTGATTCCAGATATTTTGTCACTCTGTAAAGGTCTCTAATTTCTATTACCAAAGCATCAAATTTATCAATAGAATTTATAGTCTCCTTATACTTATTGAACTCAAGTAAAGAATCTTCAAACTGAATCATCATATGGTAAGCATTTCTATTCAGAGAACCTTGATTTGTCGTGAATCCAAAATAAACAAAACAATTACCGATTATAGTTAATATCAGCAAAATGCTTATGTACATCCTGTTGTTTTTATAAGTTGACCAAAGTATTATCGTCAAAGTTATGAGCATAATAATTATTAGTATTAAATAACCATAAATCATAGTTGCTCCTCGTTTTTAAATTTTGGTGAAATCTCAACTAAAATGGTGTAAACTATGAAAAATCCCTCTAGGAGGTCCGCATGCTAACCATTCGTCGCGCTACTATCAACGATGCCGAACAGAAAGGGCAAGTCCATTACCAAACGTGGATAGAAACTTATACAGGCCACATCAATCAAGCATACCTAGACCGCATGAAACCCGAACGCAGTGTTGAATTCGCTAGAAAATACCCTGAAAACACACTCGTAGCAGAACTGGACGGTAAAATCGTCGGTTTTGCTTGCTATGGAAAAAGTAGAGACCTTACCTATGAAAACCATGGTGAAATCATTGCACTCTATGTTCTAAAAGACTACCAAAAGCTCGGCATCGGTCGCGCTTTAATGGAATCCTGCCTAGAACAACTAAAGGCATATCCGCAGCATTTCCTTTGGGTACTTAAATCCAACCAAAAGGCCATCGCCTTTTACGAAAAAATGGGATTTATAGCTAATGGCGATCAGAAAGAACTCGTTCTAGAGACACCCGTGACTGAGATTAGGATGGTAGCTCTCACGGGCTAGCCTCCTTAGGGTCTAGTATAAGTGTCCCAAAAATGGGAAAATAATATTTATAATTCGGTCCTGAGACTGGTGTAGTGATTAAGCGGTTAAGGTCAATTTTATAAAGCTTTCCATCCTCTAATCCGAGAGCGACGACTGAAGGATTGAGTTCACCTGAAATCTCAAAGACGATGGCCATGGGCTGCTCGGTTAATCGCTTCGGTGCTTTAGTCGTCATGTCGTAGCGGTAAAGGCCTGTTTTGACACCTGGCGATTCGTTTTCGATGGTAAAGTAAACGGCGTTATGATTGTCATAAGCATAAGAAACGGTCTCCACATGTGACATAAGCGCTCCCTCTTTGACTAGTGCTACTGCTGTAGCCTGCGACAAATCGAGAATCGATTGGAAATACGCGTTAAGAGATTCTGGATCGCTCTGATTTGGGGCTTCCTCATAACGCATGAGAGAGAGGTCATTGACTGTAAGGTCCGTGTTAAAGTCAATTTGTAGCATAAAATGACCGATGATATGTTGAATGGTAAGCGGATAGAAATCCTCTGCGCCTTCAGTAAAAATCAACTGCTTAAAAGGCCCGAGCATCGACTCCACTTCCTTAAACGTCATTCCGATTTTAATACCTGCAATCGCATGGTCACCATAATAATTGATGCGCCTAATCGGATATAGGCTAAGCTGATTGGGCGTTTCGGCCACTATGGTGTAAACCATCAGGTCTTCATAAGCCAGATAATCACCTAGAATCCAGCCCTTACTAATCGGATTTCCTAGCGCACTAAAAAGCTGCTCCGTGCTTTCGCCTAAAGCAAGTTTGAGTAAAATCGGATCATCGGTCAAAGCTTTAGTAATCGGAACAATTTCTCGATCTGCCGGCATATGGGTGAGCGTTTTACTTGACCAATCATACGGATCTGTCCAAAACTTAAACGTCCCATCATAACCGTCTTCAAACTGTTTATCTGCGATATCAAAGATGAGCTCACGTTCGGCCATCCCAGAAATATATATGGTCTCCGGCGATTCTGTTTGCTTTTTTACATAGGTTTCATAAAACGGCACTGGGGTTTTATAGAGCTTAGGTTCGCGACTTAGCTCCACCACATGATAATCCCGGTTGTGTTTAAAGATAGCGTAGCCATCCTCATATCGAATGCTCATGGTGCGATAGACATCATCCACTCGACTTGGCTTATAGGCTGATATGTAAGTGACGTGTGTTTCCTCTTTATCTGAGGTAACGACTAAAACTTCGAAAAAAACGAGTTTTTCGTAAGCTAACATCTGCTCTTCGCTGTTTCCAAGCGGTGGAGGATATTCAATGGGCATAAGCTCACGTAATGCGATGACATCCTCTGAATTTGGTGAAGGCGCTTCCGTCTTTATACACGCGCTTAAAGACAGCACGCTGAAGAATAAAACCATCAGGATCATAAGTGTTCTTTGGTTTATTCTACTCATAGCGCCTCCTTATGGTGCTTCATTATAGAAGCTGATGTTTACACCAGCAGGATAGTTTAATGTATTAACGATTTCAACCGAGTAGAACTTAAGCTGTTTATAGTCCTCATGCTTTTTAAACTTAATCTTCAGGATCAAGTCATCACCATTTTTAGCGAAATCGAATGCCTCGATATACTGATTTTTAGAGGAAACGGTGCGTATGAGCGCGTTACCCATAATGGTATCCTTCAGGTTTAGCGTCATGCTATGGCTCGCTTCATCATAGGAGATCTGAGTATAAGGGGGTATGGTGTAATCCGCATAGTAGTAAGCATCATCTGGGTTTTGAGGTGAAAAGCCTAACTGGACGCCGTTAAGAGTAAAAATCACCTCCGATAACACATGGTCGCTTTTACCACCAAAATCGACGGGCGCCTCTAAAGGGGTTATTTTTTTACCGATCACCGAGGTGTATTCTACGATGCCTTCAGCATTCACGGCCTTAAAGCAATTCACCACATAAGGCACGTCATGGTAGTTCGATTCACTGTTTTCACCCGTCATATGAAAGAGGATATTGCTCTCATCCACGATTTCATATGAAGACACATAGCTTATGCCGAGGGGCATCATATAAATCTTTTCTTCATTTGCATCATAGACGAAATACCCGTCTGCTAAGGTTTCCTTCTCGGTCTTTATCATATAAAAATGGTCATTAAACGCCTCGAGAATCTCGAGCCGATCATATTCCAACCAAACAAAATGGGCTTTGATGAGGTCTTTAACGTGTCCGATTAACGCTTCATCTCCAACCATAGCTGACGCATCAACTTCCGATGAAGCAGAAGTCGAAGGTTCAACAGTAGTCGTTTCAACAGTATCGGGTTCACTGGTAAACACATCTGGACCTGTAGGTTCAAGCGATATGCCCTCGCCTTCCTCTTTTACAGCACAGCCTGTGGCTAAAAGTACCATCAAAAATAAAATCGACACGAGCCATTTCTTCGGAGCATTCATCATAGACCTCCATCTCAAAATAGTGAGGTTACAGCATCAATATAAACCCGACGATGATGGCGATGATGCCACCCAGCCTTTGGATATTAATTGCTGTATCAGTGGGTTCGGTGTTTTTATAACGCCAGCCGTATTGGATATTCCAGAACCATTTCGGAAAAAGAACATTCAGAATTCCTAGGGTTACGAGAAATACCCCCAGAGCCGACGGTGAATCCTTTTGATTTGAATCAGAATCAGGCGAGAAACGAATCACCTGGTTAATTAGAACGTTTGGCTCAAAATATCCCATTTTATCGAGATACGCCGCATCCACCGTTTCTGAGGTTTTAATCCAGTCGTCTACAGTGCCTTCGGTTTCATAAACCCGTCTAAATACCATCCCGTTCGGATACTCGATTTCGATTTGCGCCTCATCTGTGACGTAGTGATACACCTGTTCATCCACCTGAACTTCACGACTTTCTAAATTCAGTGTCACTGACTTTCCATCGATGGTCATGGTATTTTGCTGACTGCTACAGCCGCTCAGCAGGGAGAGTAGCAGGATAATTACCATTAAAAGGATCGCCTGCTTTTTTGTGTGTTGGTTCAATGCGTTCATTACGCCTCCAGAATTCATGAAAATTTCATTTCAAGTCGGCATCACATCGCTAAAGAATACGATCACCAAACTGATACTTATTAAACATAACAGAATAACGAATAATTCATAAGACCTAATTCTCATCGCATCCTCCCATAAAAATGTACATTTTCACGATTCTATTATAGAATCATAAGTGAACAGGGAGGACTTAATTCATGTTGGAAAATAATAAAGAAAAACTGCCGCTGAATAGTGTACTTGGCATCGGAAAGCTGCTGCGTGACATGCGCCATTTGAAAGGGTTGACATTGGCACAAGTGGCGAAGGATACGGGCATCGCGGAAGAAACCGTGCGCCGAATCGAATGTGACCAGTTTGAGCCGAAGATTTCCACACTGGAGACGCTGTCAAATTTTTATAGAATCGATTTGATCGAGCTGATTTCAAAGCGCCGGCCATCAGACAGCCTGTTTTCGGATGCGTTTATCTCTAAGGTCAACCGAATGATTAATCAACAGGATTTCGAAGGGCTGCGCCGATTTGCCGATGAATTTTTAAAGACACACAAAACCTCGAAGCATCATCAGCACGTGGCATTATCGAACTTTCTATATGCACTGAAATACATAAAATTTAATCCTAAAAATGGGCAGGATGACACCATCATGGTGCTCGAAAGCCTACTACTGGATATCTCACCAGATTACCTAAGTAGCGCGGAGGGGAATTACCCTCTCCCACTTGAAGTGAGCTGTATTCTGGTGTTGTCTGTGGTGTATCGTCAAAACCAAAATTATGATAAGGCCATCGCACTTCTGACGACTACGATTCAGCGCATTCTAGGCATGCCCTACCTGAACATGAGATTCTCCGATTATCTGACGGCTGCTTACTTTAACCTCGCCTATACGTATCACAGCATGAATGCGCACCAAAAGGTGATCGAGGTGGTGGACAAATGCTTCACTGAGGAACGGGTAGTTTTTAATAAGAAGAACATGTCATACCTATTGTTCCGAAAGGGCCTCGCCATGTTCATCTTAAATGAACCATCCTCTCAAGCGCTCATAGCGACTTCGCTATCGCTGATGACCGAGGATGAACAAGTGAGCATAAAAAAAATCATGCAAGAGCAATATGGGCTAAGCGTGTGATTGAAATCGAGTAACACACGATTCTAGCAAATCTTGCCCTCCTCAGTTTCCACCTGGTTAACGAAGTCCATATGATAAATCACTGCGCCGTGATCCTTAATAATCGTTGCACGCGTGATCCGAATCGCTAAAATTACACAGTTTTCATCTGCTTCATTATTCGCGCTATCGTACCAGAAAGCAAATGCCTTTCTGACCTTATCGCGAATTTCTGCATTTTTTGGATCTAGAACCCAGCCTAGGTTTTCACCTATGCCATTTCCAGAAAACCACTGGCCACAGACAGAAAATGCAACCTCTGGATTTTGAGCGATTTGCTTTATCTTCGTCGACTTTGCCCATGTGGTGATATAAAACACACCATCCTCGTAAAATGCATCCACGTCCCTAATAAACGGTCTCGGTGCGCCACTTGAATTTAAGTCCATGGCTATCGTTGCGAGCGAAAGCGTGTTGTCTTTAAAGTTGCCACATCTTTCCTCGATTACTTTTAATCCTTCTTCATATTTGCTCATCATAACTCCTCCAACGTAATTTTATTTACTAATCAGCACCACGCATAAAACCATCAAAATACTCAAATACCCTAGCAATTTCCGTTTCATAATCATCCTCGATTTCGAAATAGGTCACGTCATTTGACAGGCACAGCTGTCTTACCCGTTCATGCTCTGCGATGACCTGAGTTAACGGCCGCGACTCTTCATACAACCGCTGTTCGATGGCACTTCGATGTGTAATAATTTTCGATTCGAAATGTCGCCGTATATAATCCGCTTTAAAGATTAGATAAAACAGATGCACCTCACTTAAATAAGATTCATCCAGTGAACGAATCAGCTCTGGCAGGAGATAGCACCCCTCGATAATCATGTGTTGGCGGTTTTCTACACAGGTCATGATCATGCCCTTAAGGATCGGCCACATTTCGCTCGCTATTTTTTCGTCTGTATCGTCCACTTTAAAATCACAGCGGCCACTTCTAATCAAGCCCATCTTCAGATGATCGATGGACAGATACGGCATGTGATAGCGCTCTAGCATGCGCTGTGCCAATAATGTTTTTCCAGTGCAGCTCGGTCCACCAATCAGTATAATCATCACAACTCCTATAATAACTAGCCGTACTCAAATAACATTACCCTTCATCCTCTAGTTGATTAAAATCTGCCATCTCTGCTAACTCATGTAATTTTAATCTCAAAAGATTTTTATCTATAAGTTTTAAGGAGTATTCAGAAATCATTGTTGGAGACATGCTTCTTGATAAAGCGAACTCAACAACTTCATCATCCTTGCTGGCACAGAGGATTACACCCACACTTGGATTTTCATTATAACGTTTGTGCTCACGATCGAGCGCTTCAAGATAAAAATTCATTTTTCCTAAATGTTCTGGTTTAAATGCCCCAATTTTAAGTTCGAAAGCAACTAAACAACCTAATCCCCGGTGATAGAAGAGTAAATCGATGTAATAATCACTGTTTCCAACCATCACTCGGTACTCTTCTCCCACAAAGGTAAAATCTTTACCAATTTCTAAAATAAAATCCTTCAAGTTAGCAATTATAGCTTTCTTAAACTCAAACTCAGAAAATTTATCCGAAAGACCTAAAAATTCTAGAACATAGGTGTCTAAAAAGTTGTTGGAGATTGTGCTAGGAATCGGCACTGGTTCAAGTTTTCCCGCTGAAAGCAAATATCTTTCAAAGTACCCGCTATCCAATTGCCTTTGCAACTCTCTTTTAGAATATCTTTCTCTGATACAAAGGTGCATATAAAACGCCCTTTCTTCATCAGTTTTAGTTCCAGATAAAATCAATAGGTGATTTGTCCAACTTATTTGTGTCACCAGTGGTGACACAAATTCATTATTCTTGTAAGTCTCATAGAACTGCTTCATTCTGTAAAGTCCTCGACGGTTAAATCCTTTCACCTCAGGACAACTATTAGAAATAAATGAAGCTAGTTCATCAACATACGAGCTTCCCCATTTCTGGCTTTCAAGCTGTTCAGAAATATACTTTCCTACATTCCAATATAGTAAAATTAGCTCTTCATTCACTTTACGAAGGGCATTTTCTCTTGATTGCTGTATAAGATTTACGATTGCAATAAAATCATTTTTCATTTCATTCATTTGAAAACTCCTCTTGCATTTGTTCTACTTATAATAGCTCGCCCTTTTCGTTATAAAACGCATCGCAAAACCGCAGTTGACCGGAAACTTCTTGCTTACAGGCGTTTTCATTTAAAAAGTTTATTTTAACATAAGCATTTTCAGGATGGTTCTCTTCTAAAATCACGCCATATGGTTGTGCCGCCTCAAACCCGAATTTCAGGTAATAGTCGCCGCCTAGTAAAGCGACCCAATCATAACCGAGACCTTTCGCCCTTCGAATCCCCGTCTCGATGAGACGTTTACCGATGCCGCTTCTTTGAAGCTCTGGTTCAACCGCGATGGGTCCAAGCGCCAACCCGTCACAGCTTCCGATTTTAGCCTTACTAAATAGAACATATCCAACGACCTTCCCCTTCTTTACTGCCACGAAGCAAAGGGGTTTAAGATAACCTGGATCCCTCGTCACCTTTTCTGCGAATTCCCATTCGTTGAACTGTGCGTCCTTACCTTCCCTGTAGAAGGCCGCTTTCACCACTGCTTTAATCTTTTCGATATCGTAAGGTGCCGCTTCTCTAATAATCACATGAACCTCCGCTCAAAATAGTCATCGATTACCTGATTTGCCTCGTCTTTTCCATACCAGCCTTCGCCTTCACTTTGCTTACCATATAATCGGGTAAGTGCCGATAGCACTGACGCCTCAACCGTATCCCCTAAAGCTAAGTAATCATAAACGACACGATATTTATACGCCTTGGTCTGTTCGATAACGACTGAAAACATGCTTCATTCCCCCATGATTTTTTCATAACCTATAATCGTCATGCGCTCATTAATGATCTCAGTCTTCCCGTTCCAGACATATCCGATTTTTTCGTAAAGGTGGCAGTTGCCAGCCTCTTCCTTGATGGTGTTCAGATTCCATTTCTTCGCCCATGGATATTTCTGTTCGACGAGCGTGAAAACCTGCTGTGCGATGCCCCTAGATTGGAACTCCGGGAGGATAAACACGGGGCTCACCCTGCAGATTTCTCGATCCTCCATGTGAATAATGCGTATCGCACCCACGGTATCAGCACCATACTTGATGAGGTAAAAATCGGTGAAGGGATGATTGAACCGCTCCTCAACCCTCGAACGCGGCTCGTTTCCAGGGCTAATGTCGTAGTCCTGATATTTTTCCAGCAGCGGCTTAAACGCGATAAGCTGCATGGCATGTATTTGATCGATGTCTTCATGTGTGGCTTTTACTAAACTAACGGTCATGATACCTCCCCTAAAATGATTTTCCGAGACTGATATCAAACGGTGCGATAAGCAGTCTTTGAATTTCCTTCAGATGCTGCTCGAAGAACCACTGATTCGCCCGGCCATAATTTTCCTTCGTATCGAACTCCCAGTACGAATAATACTTCACGCATTTGACGATTTTCGTCAGTTCCCTCGGAGGGTCACCCAGTTCGACGCCATCGATGGTATAAAAGCGCTTCATGTACTTCAGCGTCAGACAGCCGTTTTGCTTTCGCTGCGCGTCAGCGATTCCAGCCGTATAAGCCTCAAACTGCTCCAGTTTATCGGGTTTCACCTGAAATAACTTGATTTCAGAAAATGTGCCTGTCATATCGAACCTCCACACGAACCGTTACTTGATAAAGTCTCTTAACGTCTCTATTGCCAGCGCATAATCGTTTTGATAACCCCCGAAGGTCTCATCCTTTACGAAGTCATAACCGGCCAGTTGATAGATTTTAATCGCCACATGGCTCCATGTCTGCGTATGTAGAAAGTAGTCGCGGTCACCTTCCAGCGCGATCATTTCAAGCATGCCCTTAAAAACTAGCGCTTTCCCGATGCCTCGTCCCTGATGCTCGGGTCTTACACCGACCCAGTGCACGGATGGGTCCCTTCGGCCCTGCGTTTCGTTCCACCAGTTGGTCAGTGTGCCCACTTTATGGCCATGCGTGTCCACCACGAAAATCAAGCGTTGTTCCAATCCTTCCTTCCATGGCAGATACTCCGTTTCGAAATACGCGAGTGCTTCTTCATACGAATCGAACTCGCCAACAGAAACCATGATTTCCGACCAAAACACCTCATCGCCATCCTGAAAATGCTGATACGCATAGCCCTCAGGCAAAGGCGACTCCGGCAGCGGCGCTCCCGTTTTCCGTTTCATGATGATGTTATAGTAGGGTAAGGATTTATCGAGCATGGGTGCCTCCTGATTAATTTCCTATTAGTACCTCTTCACTTTCCAGCACTTGTTTAGAATTTCCATCATAGCCACTGATACGTATTTGCCGCTCTTTAATGTTCGTTACATCAGCGATCCAGAATGCAACCTCGGAGAGGTTAGTAACTTCAGCGTTTGCAGATTCCGTTTGATCCGATAAAGTTAAGGATGAAATCGCATCCTTTTCTAAAAATCCAAAGCAAATGTGCTTGCCACCCAAAAGATTTTTCGGCGCCTCATAAAATACGATACCGATATTATCAATCACCCAATCTATATCGGTGAAAGATCCATCATAAACCGCCAGATTCGCTAATAGTCCGCGATTCACGATGACAAACTGCATTTGACCATCGCCAACGTTCGCTAAAACTATCGTAAAATTATCAACTTGCGCCGTATGTATGATTTCGTAGTCCATGTTTAAACGCATGGCCACGACTTCCTCGACCGATTTTTTCTGTAAAACGATGACGCCTAATAGCGTGATAACGGAAATGCCGAATATCAGTAAAAAACCAACCCATTTTTTCATGACGTTATCCTCCGATTCGATACCATTTTAAGTCTTCTAGTTTGATTATCATCCAATCTTAAAAAAATAGGTGACATCATCTTCCAGCGTTTCATTTCCCTTATGGCCGCCTGCCTTCTCATATAGAGCACACGCAGCTTGATTATGTCTTTGGGTGAATAGAAAAAATCGGCAAATTCCCAATCGCTCACAAATCATTTTCATATTCATTAAGAGCTGTAGTCCGATTCCTTGACGTTGAAAGTCTGGTAATACGCCAATCTCATGTATATAGAGCATGTTTCCTTGTTGATCTAAACGGTTTAACTCGTACCCATAAGCAAATCCGATGATTTTCTGATCCTGGATACAAGCAAAAATCCAATTCATGGGATTCATGAGAAATTGTCGTGCGTTTTCTTCGCAGATGAAATTGGCACGAAAGTTTGCCCCCATGCCTATCACTAATGGTAAATCAGAAATCTGCAGTTTGCGATAGACTCTCATTTGATGTTAACCTCCAGCTTGTATAATTGTTTCGCCCATTCTATCGAATAGTCTCCACCCTCATGCTTTCCTGAGCTTTAGACAAATCGGATGGTCATAGCATTCATTTCCGAAAAGTTCACGGATGATGAATACTGTCAGTTCTTCCACTTTATATTTCCGAGTCTCTAAACCCTCCAGAGGATCATCCATCCACACATGCCAAAACTCGATTTCTGAGCCAGCATCTAAGTCATCCACTAAAGTACTCATATACCGAATCAAATCCTCTGCGCGTTTATCTGTATAACGCCACTCCAGAACTGCAAAATGTGTCATGTCCGATATCTTATCAAAATCGGTCATCGGGCTTCCTTGCGTGATGGTGGTTGAAATTTCATCCATCAGCTCTTCAGATTCACAGACGAAAAATATTTTTTCATCTCGGTCTACAGACTTCTCGTGAAGGTTAAAAGGGATTTCCTTACCCATAGCGAGAAATTCATTAATTGAAAACGTAAAAAGATAAGGATTTTCTATCGTTCTTATCGCTGTGCGACTGGAGAAAAACTGATATAGACTCACGAAACGCCTCCTCGGATTTATAATCGCAACTAATCCACTAAATTATATACAATTACTATTCAAGATTTAGTAATCGCTATACTCCAAAAGTTTAGCACCACAATGCTGACAGTAAGCCATCTTTGTCTCACGGCCTAACCACCTTTCACAACTCGGGCATCGCCAGTTAATAAAGCTCAAAACGATTAGTGCTATGATAAATAAAATGCCGACCCACACCAATATATTTTGGTATGGATTTGGTAGTGATGCTGTAAAACTTCTAAAAGGAACCATCCCGATAATCATCACAACCATTATTGTGGTTATCCAGTTTTGTCTTTTTTTTCTTTTCGCGAATATTGCGTATATTTCTGAATCTTGCATAATATGCTTACCTCGCTTCCGACTCAGGCGTCGCCATGGGCTTTTTAAGCTCTTCTGAGTCATCAGTAGCTTCTGTTGATCTGGTTTGATCAGGGTTTGGTCCTAAGTAATCGGCATAGTTTTTAGATGCAGGGATGAAGCTGCGTTTATAAGCCGTTTGAAGGGCGATGGCGTAAAACACCAGGTCGAAGGCCTCAAAGGTTTCAAACATGTAAGCGAAAAGGCCGCCGATATCGATGACCTGAAGCATCTGGAAAAACATGATTTCGTAGTATTCAGAAGCAAATATGATCACTGTTAAAAGGTTTCCGAATAAAATACTGATCGTCGCGATGATGGCGGCGATGATTCCCCAGACAGCAGAGTCACCCTTACCAGCCCAAACGAAACCCTGTGACACGAGTGCACCCACTGCGATAGCAGCCACCCCGAGATTATAGCCAGTCACTTTCACGGCGACCGCCCATATGATGGCACTGACGATTCCGAGAAAAATCGCTGCCACGAGGCCTTTTATCGGATTTGAACTTTTCGGATTCGAATTCAATGGATTCTGATTTCTGGGTTCTATCCTTTGACCGTAATCGTCCCTCATATGATTTAAATTATTCTTATTATCCATAAGTCCCCCTAGTATTCGTATTATTGTCCGATGCTTGAGAGCTCTGGACGGTCTTTAAGTGGCGCGAGCTCCTCGTAGGTATCAAATATGCCGTCGAGATAATCTGATAAACTGATAGCAGTTACCAAATTCGTCACCGCACGCTCTGTTTCACCGCTTCTCATCTCGATGCGCGCCTGATATACATAACCGTAAGCATCATCTGGGTTCGCTTCGATAAACAGTTGGTTCAAACGCTGTGCCTCAGTAAGGTTCCCCAGCAGAATCAGCGAATCCACCTGCGCACCGCTGGCATAGTAAGTGTCCTCATTATAGAGCACCGCCATGCCATAGTTCTGCGCTGCCTTTGCATAATCCCCAGCGTAATAATACCCATCGCCCAAATACTCATAGCCGTAGCCACTTTCCGGGTTGATGGCGATGATTTCAGAAGCCACCTTGATCAGCTGCTCAGCATCCTCATCATAGTAGTAGAGATACGCTTCGATCTCTAGACGCGCTTCCCTACCGAGTTCATCTTCCGCAGCATCCATCACACGCGCCTGCAAGTCCGCATCACCCAAATAATTCACATCCTCTGCAAGCGCAGAATAGTCCGTATAAGCTAACCCCTGATACGTTAAGAGGTCCTCATAAAGGGCTGCCCCTTCGATATCCGAAACATAATTATACGTAAAATCCGCATACAGCCTGTCCGCCTCGAAATCGCCCATGGCATCACGATAACCCGCAAGCGAGACCGCCGGATCGATAGGATTTCCCAGCTCCTGCTGTACGATCAAATAATCATAGGCATAGCTCCTCACGTCTGGTGCCAATCCAACCAAGGTCGCCAGACAGTTCTCCTGTCCCGCTAGGTCCTCTGTTGCCAAGTAACAGGCATAAAGGCCTAACCAGCCATCCACCTCACCTGGAAGATACTCGATGAACTGTGACCACCCCATGATTGCATCGTCATAATTTTCCAGATATTGATTCACCAAAGCATACCCGAAAATACCATAAGGATTATAAGGATCCAAGTTCATGGCCTGCTCATAGTAGGCCATCGCTGTTTCATAATCGCCGAGGCCATAATAGCATTTGCCGAGATTCGAAAGTGTGATGCTGTCATCAGGTGTGATTACTAATGACTTTGTGCAGTAAATGAGAGCATTGTCATAATCATAAAGATTCAAATACGCCATTCCGATGTTATTATAAATTTCACCGAGATAGGGATCCGCGAGCTCCGACGATAAAAGTGTCATGTAGTTTTCGATGGCCAGTTCGTTCTCGAAATTGCTGATGAGGAGGTAGTTATAATTGAGCTTCTCTTCGATATCCATCTCGGGATAACGTGCCTGCTGCTCGGTCAACACCTGTGATACCAGAGCGTCGCGTCCTTCGTAGTCTCTAAGGCGTTCAAGTATGTTCACCTTATTCGCGATCAAGCCCATGTGATCAGAGAACGTAAGTGCACGGTTAATGGTCGCCAGAGCCTTCTCATATTCCCCGTACATGATTTGAAGTTTGCTGACGCCATAGAGGACATCCGCGTTATGGTGCTTTTCCGCCGCGTCCAGGTTAACCAAGTTCGCATAGCCGATCGTATAGTCATCATCAGCCGTGTTCGCGAGCGCTGGATCGATGTTCGCCACTGGGTTCGTGCAGCCAGATAAAAAGAAAATCGTCATCGTCAGTAAAGAGAGTGCTTTGATTAGTTGTATTAAGCTTCGCTTCATTTAGGACTTACCTCCAATTCTTCAAGTGCTATCAGTAGCATTTTATATGCGGATTCGTGGTGCCAGAACGTCGGATCCTTCTTTATCACGATCTGTTTAAACACTTCATAGCTAACGAACTTCACCGCCTGCACCTCTTCTGGTTGAAGGGTGATTTCGCTGAGGTCGAAGTCCATTTTAAGCGCGAAAACATCATAAAATTCATGGTCGATAAACGACCCTTCATTTTCTATCTTACAGTCCTTAAAGGTAAACAGGTACTTAATCCGGTCTGTCACTTCTGAAATATCCAGTCCGAGCTCTTCCTGCGTCTCACGTATCAGCGTGCTTTCGATACTTTCGCCCGCTTCGATATGCCCGCCCACCGACACGTACCAAAGGTTCGCACCAGAATCCTTCGTCGCACTGCGCTGCTGAATCAAAATCTCATGCTTTTCATTTATCAGCCAGAGATGGACGACCCTATGACAGACCCCTGATCGGTGTGCTTCACGCCGTTCGATGACTTCACCCGTTTTTTCACCAAATCGGTTATAAATATCAAAATATTCCATGATTGCTCCTTGGTAAATATGCTCTTTTGAACAAGTTTATCCTATTAATATTAAGCTTACGTTGAAGAATTATTAAAGTTGACTGAGTTTTTTAGTTTCTACGCTAATAGTAAAGGTAATCAGAATGTCTGGGGTACTTTGCCATGTCGGTTTTATGTTTATTAAAGCCGAGCTTGCTGTAAAAATCCACAGCTTCAAATGAAGAAGTTAAACCTATTAGAAGGGATTCATTCCCTTCAAACAGTTTCTCTACGATTGAGCGGCCGATGCCATGATTTCTATGAGTAGAAAGGACAGACATATCATGAATCCAGCCATAGCACTCACCATCTGATATTATGCGGCCAGCGCCTACGATGATATCTGCCTCCCAAGCAGTAACGAAACGAAAGCTATTCGTAAATGCCCTTCGGATTTTCTCTGTCTCGCGCGTCTTTCCTAGACCGAGACACATGCCCGTTTCCGCATAGTGATCAACTAGTTTATCCCATTCATCGTCATTTAAGGTTGTTTTATAGATGATCATGATAACCTCCCGTGAAATAGACATAAGCTTCCCTTGAATCTCGGTGGTAAACTTTTAACTGGTCCCGCTTCTGATGCATATCCTCTAAATAAAGTCGCATACCGCTATCCTTCGATACCTTTACTGCGCACTTAATCTCCTGTGCAATTTCTCGATAACCCGCTTCTTTCCAGCTCATTTTATCTGCGAGGAAGACTTCCTTCTCAAGTTCAGTGGGATTTGCACGCGATGTCGTATGATATTTTATACCATCGAGTATACTTGGGTTGCTGATACCGAATACTCGTTCAGCGATGTGACCCGATAGCTTTTGATGAAGGATTGAGGGTAAGAGCCGTTCTTCATCAGTCACCTCGATTTGATTCATCATACAAAATTCTAGGATATCCTCATGTTTAACGACTCTTCCTAAGTCATGGGCAAGGCAAGCTATTTCACTTCCTTCTTCCACAGACCCATACAGCTTTTTTAGATAATCGAGTTCCTCTAGCACCTCTATCGTGTGTTGATAGGTCTCTTGTCGTTCAAAATTAATAAAGTATTGCTTTATGTCCTTTTCGAAATCCCCTGTCAATTGAAAAGCTAAATACGCGTTCATATCATCTGTCTCCTGTGATGTGATTCCATCTCGCTCATCTTTACTGGGCTAACGACATCGTATTTTCGACTATAACCCAGGTTTCTTCAACACAATATCGCTCGCGCTTTTCATTATGCTATTTTCAGGAATTACCCCTCTAACCGAACATAATGGATAAACGATGCTGTTCTTCCCCAAAATAGTCCCTGGATTCAATACCGCATTACATCCAACTTCTGCAAAATCCCCGATAATTGCACCAAACTTCCTAAGTCCAGTTTCCATCGTGTTATAGCCGAACTTGACTTTCACTAACGTGCCATCTGATTTTAAGTTCGAGGTTATTACCCCAGCCCCTAAGTGCGCTTTATAACCTAGAACCGAATCACTCACATAGTTAAAATGTGGGATTTGTACTCTATTAAACAGAATCGCATTTTTTACTTCTGTCGAGTTTCCGACGACGACATTGTTTCCGATGATAACATTGCCTCTAATATATGCAGAATGCCTGATTTCACAATTATAGCCGATTACAGCTGGACCCTTAATTAACGCACTTTTTTCGATCGTGGTTCCTTTTCCAACCCATATATCATCGCCGATATTATCAAAATCATTTGGCAAAGTTTTAATATATTCAAATATGAAGGTATTAATTTTCGAAAGGACTTCCCAAGGATGATTAACATTATCAAATATCGACTTTGCGTCGATTTCGTTTAAATCGAGTAAATCCGTCACTAGTAAACTCATCATGCCTCCTCTAAAATAGACGTGCTCATGTTTTATTCATTAACTATGCAAACAGCCTAATATGCTTTAACCATATCATAAACGCATCTTTTTTCCTTATTAACCAGCTTCGATTATCAGGTGTTAAAGTGATCCCACATGCGTTCGCGATATGCTCAACCACCTGGCTTATGTTCATCTCGTCAGTACTGATATGTTCACCAAATAATGGCTGCTTTAGTTCAGTAACACAGCGTTCGATTTGCTGCGCAGGCCATGAGTTTACACCATCGCCCCTTTTTCTTAACCTTTTGATCAAGGTCTCCTTGCTGGCCATTAATGAAAAATGTTTCACTTCGATACGATCAAGCCGAAGTCTCCCGACGATCTCATTAAAATACTGAGAATCTGTTATGGTCATCGGAACGATGATCACGCCGCTGTATGAGTTACTCATGTACTTTAACATCTCATAATTAAAATCTCGCCACATGGGGAACTCTTGAAAGTCACCATTCTTTAATTCTTTCGGAATATTATCCCTTATAAAAAAGCCCACCTCTTCTGGATCATAAACAAAAGCGTGTGGCATACGGCGTTTTAATTCATAGGCTGTATTGGTTTTTCCACTGCCAAATGCGCCATTAATCCATATAATCATCAATCAACCTCCGTGGCGCTAATTGCAAGTTGAGAGCTCCCCAGACACATATAACAAGCGCCTAACAACATCGTCGTTCGGTATTTGAGTGACAGACATACTCAATCTCAGGATCGATGATTTGGTTCTTAATATCGTTCAGTTCTTTTTTACTTTTATTAAAATAAATGTACTCATAGCGATATTCACTACTGCTTTCTTCGAACGTATATCGCAGCCCATTCGTATGAACCAGCTTCCATCCCCTTTGCTGATTTAGCCAAATTTCTTCATTTTTCATATCAAAAAAGATCTTCGTTTTCTTCATGACTCCTCCAAAACGCTGAACTACTTATTTATTTCTTTATAATATTTATTATAAACCTAGCTGGAAAATATTGATATGGGATGGAACTCCTAGTTATTTGTATTTCGTTCAAAAGTGAAAAATCCTATGCTAACTTTGTTTTGGTTTAGAATATTTATGGTCATTTTTATAAGGTTATAATTTTCATCGTGAATGAATGAAGTGTACAAGTAATAATCACTTCCATCGATGGTAATCATAGGAGGCTTTAAGTCAGAAGCATATATCACCCATTCATTATTAATTTCGATTTCAGTTGAGACCAAGTGGTTCTTCTCATCAAATACCAGTCTGAAGTTATCCAGCACAACTTCGCCCGTAAATACGTACTTGTTTTTAGTATGCAAAATTGATAAGCCCGCGTAATTGGGGTCTACCGATACCTGGACTGTTCCATTCGCACTAACTTTTATCGCTTCTTTGTTTAAACTCAGATTAGTTAACGGATACGCCACTTTATTCGTTAATGATAGCTCATATTGTTTGTTAATCGTAAGGTTACTTGTACTATTTCGTATGATGTTATCTAAAACAACGAGACCCAACATCAAAATAAGTAGTAAGAGCAGAATCGCTTTTATTTTCTTCACCATACACCCCTTAATTAATCGCATATTCGTTCGTTAGGTATAGAGTTAGCTTTTATACTCTAATAACTAGAACATACTATTCAATACTCAATCTAGAGTAAATTCTACTGTTATTGACAGATTGCTCCACTGCTTTTCATCGGAACGGAAATATCTTCTTTTGACATTTCCATCTGATTCAAAAAAGTCGACGACATAAACTTGTCCATACTCGATAAACATCGGATAGTCTTTGTATTGCAGTTCATTTTCAGTCGTTTTATTCATTTCGAAATCTTCATAGGCTTCTTCCAACCGCCAACATTCTATATAATCATAACTTTGATTATCATCAGCATATGCCTTACCAAAATATGATGCCTTATACTCTTTTCCATTGATTATCATAGTATTTACACGATACGGATATGCATTTTTTAACAATCCGGTCAAATCTTCTAAATGTATGCGCTCATCGTAAAGTGTCTGTAGCTGATACGCCATAGAAACAATCCTCTTATTATCATCTAAAAAGTCCAACGATATGTGCTCAGCTCCATAGATGCCCATTATATCTACATCACCAATTGCATCAAGTTCACGTTTAAAGTTCTCAACCATCATATTTTCTCTGTAAGAATGATCATGTGTCCTATAATAATGTGCGCCTTGTTTAATCACTTCTAATGTAGTTAGATATGAATCTGAGTCCTTCAAACTATTGTTCTCTAAATAATCTAAATATCGATATCCAGTGGTTTCGAAATTATGACCTACGTCTGTACCATGAAAAACAGTTTCTGGGTATTGCGACTTAATCGTTTCAAAAAATGCTTTTACATTCGAACTTGCTGCGAGCGAGCCTGTCCAATCATCCTAGATTTCATTTAATATTTCATTATTGTCTTCATTCATCCATAAATTAAGTAGTTCAGCAGTATAATAGGGTGCTTCTATAAACAAGTGCCTAAGATTTTTCTCCTGATAATATGACTTCCAAATTTCAAGTTCTTTTTCAATAATTTTATCCTCACCATGCGCTTCCCCATATAAGTAAATCTGACCTTTAGGCTGAACACTCCCATAAGTAAAAACAGCTAGGCCAATTACTATAATAGTCGCTATCACGACTCCCCCAAATTGTTTAATGTTTATCATATGTCTCCTTTCTCTTATACTACCTTATACAGCCAGATCGACGAAACACGATTATCGGGCTCTTTCTACCCTTTTTTTGCGAGGGATTTTAACATGTTAAATGACCTCATTTTACTAATGCAAATTGCTTCAATCATGGTGAAATCATGATAAAATAATGATAAAATTACGATAAAGATATGACGGATATATATGATATAAGTTCATGAAAGGAGCACACTTTATGATTCAGATTAGACCCGTTTCAGATTTAAGAAACAAATTCACAGATATCGTAAATATGGTAAAAGAGGGACAGCCTGTGTACTTAACTAAAAACGGACACGGAACTATGGTTGTCATGAGTATTGAGACATATTCAAAAATGACAGAAGATATTAAACTCTCGCTAGACGTTGCCGATAAGCAATCAGAAACTAACCCTACACGTTACAGCCATGATGAAGTCTTCACAAAAATCAGGAATAAAATAAATGGATAGTAAGAAGTGTGAGTAAAAACTTATATCGCATTTAATTAGCCAGCATTTGCTGGCTTTTTTGCTGCTTAATCTAATCTTTTTCCATCTTGATCCACGATTTTTAAATGTTGCTCCGACCCTTCAAATACCGTCGAAAGTACAAATAGTTCTATCTCTTCAATGTCACTGCTTCTCATTTCATTTTGAGTATCAACGTCCAGAATGACTAAAATACTTACTGAATCGTCTTCCATTTGGATTTCAACTGCGACACCTTTTAAGTCATCATAGGACTGGATGATAGAATTTTCTATCGCATTAGACATTGCATCGATGTACAATTTATCTTTCTCTTCCACTGTTAATTCAGCGCGTGATGGTTTAATAGCATTTTTCCACAAAAAAACGTTTCCGTTATTAGTCATCGCATCATTGCTTAGATAAAAATCCCAGTTAAGTGAAGGTATCCCGATTCCAGATGTGTCAGAAGGATGTCTCACCGTTAGATTATTCTTTTCCAGATAGGCTTTTATCTCATCATAATCATGAACTTCAAAATATTTGCGATTTTCATCTTTAAATGTCTTATTTAGTGTTAGATCGATTGCTTTTTCATATCCTATTTCAGCGTATTTTAGTGGTACGATATAGTGTTCACCATTGTAAACACCATCAATTTCACTGGCAAAATTCGCAACCCTAAAGTCACCACCGTTAAGCAGATAATAATTATTTTTTTCTAGATACTTTAAGAAGTCTTCTTTCTGCTCTATCGTCATATTCCCGAGACGCCTTAGATCAACGGTTTCTGACACATCTTGTCCTTGCTCATCAATAATGAAAAGCCAGTTGCTTTTTAGATTCATCTCCATCCGTTTAAATATTAAGTCCTTTTGCTGGGCATCGCTACGAATAATGACATAATTACTTAACGTCAAGTGATCCTGAAGACCATAGGAATGATAACCCGGAATTAACAATACTGAAATTACAAGTATCGCTAAACTGCTCTTTTTAACATATTTTGCCCACTGTAACCTAAGCAATAGTACCGATACTAGTAACACTAGTATAAAAACAGCAATAAAATGTTTCGGGAAAGTAAGCACAGTGCTCAAATCGAACATATATGGATTGCCACTGTCTCCATTTCCTTTAATTAAATGCCCCTTAAGCAATTGCTGATCCAAGGTCATCATCGGCATGACGCCATATCTTCCAGAGGAAGCTGGAGCTGCTATCTCGTCACCATGCGCTGTTATAACTTTTACCGCGTGCGTTGCATAAGGATTATCAGCAGAATCTCTAGTCCATATTGGGTATTGCTTTCCTGATTTTAAATCTGGGCTTTTATATTCGCTTTTCATTATCGCTGATAAGGTCGCAATTTGAATCGGATATATTTCATTATCGTTTAATAAATCTTTATACTCGTCACTCGACATCAAAATGACCTTATCATTAAATGTTTCGCCACCAGTTGATTTATATTGCGTAGGTAATATAGCTTCAAGCTCTCCTGAATTAAAATTGGTTTTGTGCAGGAAACCTGCTTCTTGATCGTAAGCATTCTCACCACCGAAGCTTTGCATTTCATTTGGATCATTATTATGCCATTTTATGTATTTCTCATTACTGTTTAACCACATTCTAAGCGAAGAATCGGCCCACTTATTAGATCCATAATAATAAGCGTAACTATAGAATTCATCTTTTTCATTTGTATCACCCGCAGCATCAAAAGGCTTAATAGTAAGTATATTTCTACTTATTACGACGACGTTATCTTGCCCATCCTTATATAATACATACCAAAGGATAGGCTCTCCATTATAAGAACCAAGCTGGATTATATCGCCCTTTTTAAAGTCAACACTCTCCTTATCAGCAGAGCAAATAGTGAAATTTACGAACAAAAGCATCATGATACACATAATACATAATACTTTCTCACTTATAAGTCTCATTTTGATACCTCCTCATTCGCTAACTAGTCAAGAGAAGCGTGTAGTCAATACATTATCATCTACCTCAGCTTCTCCATCTCCATATCTGCGAGAAAATCTACCATGAGTCGATTCGCAACCGCGAGTGCTTCATCCTTAGTATTTGCTGGATATGTTAACATAGGGCCCTCATTACTACTCCAGCCGTCCTCGATAACCATGATTACGACCTCAGAGAAATCTTCATTCATAAACACCTGACCATAGGTTCTCGTATAGCCACCTTTGCTAGCATAGCTCAGTAGGTTGCTGCCCCCACTCGTATACGTCAACTGATATTCTCGCCCGTCTATCTCAAATACGCCCCCAAAAGAATCCACTTCAGGCGAAGGATTAGTGATCGTTCCACTGATCTTAATAACTGACGCTTCGTACTGCGTGTTTGCTTCCCCGAGCTTATAAGAAACGCCATTTAGCGTACTGCTAATTTCACTGCCTGATGTAGTGGTCACCTCTACTGTAGTGCTGATTTGAGTCGTTTCTGTACTGAGCGTCGTAGGTTGTGTTTCTTCTGTTGATGGGATGGTAGCACCTGTATTGGAACAACCACTTAAGAGTGTACATAGGATGATGATGAGCGTTAATTTTTTAATCATGCGGGGCCTCCTTCTGGCAGCAGTCGTTATATTACTTGTACTTTAACGTCCCTCGTGGAGAAGTGTACTGTCCATCTAAACCATCAGCGATGTCTATTTGTACGATGACACCGTCCTTTACTAAAAACAGAATTGAACGGTTCGAATTTTCCGGTGCATAAACCCAGCTATTATCATATTCTGGCGTTAATAATTCGGGGTTAAAATCAACCGTCTGCTCATCATTATTAATCACTTCAGGGTATAACATTTTAAGTGTCTCTACCGTGTCTCCGACATGAACGCCTCTAGCCGTTTCACAGTCAGCCTGAGTAGTGGTTATATATTGATTTACGCTAAAGCCGGGACCATTTGGATCATCCCCATAAAATCCATCAAGTGACGTCACGACCAGTCCATCATAATAAAAATCGCGAACTAATGAAAACGAAAGTCCCGCGATCCCCTCCGCAGCCACGCTCTTTGAACCAATCCGTTCATAGGGAATGCCGATTCCCCATTCATTTGCATTACCCAGCCCGACATGCCACTCATCTCCATACCCATTATAACATGGCATCTTAAAGCTCCACGCCACATCGAACTGCCAGTAATCGACGAACGCTTTTAGCGCTTCATCAGAAATCTCAAAATTGACGCCAGGAGGATAATTATAATACGCCAATAAATCCTCGCACCACTTGTCCGTTAGCATCTCTGCCCGTCGTATCCCCATGCTGGTCAATTGACCTTTATCATCATGGATTAATAAATATAACGCCCCATTTTTTTGCTCGTAACCATTTGCATCGCCATAAGTGAAGTTCTCATCTGACGTGATCCAGCCGCCACTATCTAGCGTAAACAGATTTTGAACGGTCAAATTTCGAGGCAGGAGTTTAAATTCGATCCTATAAAGATCAATCGTCGTGTCGTTACTAAAACCAAGCTTTCTCATCAGATAAAGTTTGGTTATCTTATTATCTTGAATTTCGACCTTCGTCAAGCTGTCAGAACCGTTTGCGTTTATGTAAAAACCATCTACAGAGAGCATGCGGATTAGATTATCGATTTCATACTGCGCCCATAACTGAACATCTTGAGGCGCATCTATTTCTAAGACCGAATCGGCTTCTGTCTCATCTGTACTTTCTACAGAGGTCGAATCTACGGTTTCCACAGTGCTCGTGGATGTAATTTCAGTCGTATCGGTCTCTGCTAAAGTAAGTTCATCCTTCATAGCACACCCTGTTGAGAAAAGTACGATGAAGATGACTAACACGCTCGTCACGAATTTGCTCATGTTCCCACCACCCTAGAATTTCTAGCACTATTACTAAGTGTCCTTTACCCTTTTGTGCCAATGCCTCTGCACCATCTACTCACTATGGTCTTCATATATCAGCTGCTCTATAAATGTTCCTAACTCATTTATGGCCTTAAGCTGCTGATTCCCTTCGGTTGGATTCTCATAGTTAACTAAATTAAAGTTTCGTGTATTCCATCTCACGGTGTTCTTTTGATTATGATACTCCGCACTTAACTCCGAGATGGTAATGGGTGTAATTTCGAATGTTATCAAGTTCGGGAAGTGCGATGGAATACTCATAAATTCCAGTTCGCGCATTTTTGAATAAATCGCATTTTTTTCTTCGACACTCAGTTCGAATTTCACCTCAACCATCCCGTTTATAGATGCATATTTTAACGTGTTGCTATAGGTATCTAAAAACTCTCTTCCGTTAGTGCCATATTTATAAATAAAATTAAAATCGTCTGGATATTTCTGATGGCTTTTTTCTACGATTTTACTTCCGATGACTAATAATATTACTAGTATCAAACCACTGATGAGTATTCTATTCTTCAACTGAGGCTCTCCTTATTTAAACTCTTTTAGCCAAAGAATGCGCCGCATTAAGCTGCAGTAAATCCCACAGGTTCCCATACAAATCCTTAAATACCGCTACCGTCCCATATTCTGCTTCTTTGGGTTCACGAACAAATTCGATTCCCTTATCAACCATGTCGTTATAGTCTCGCCAAAAATCGTCCGTATTTAAGAATAGGAACACTCTACCACCAGACTGATTTCCGATGAATGCTTCCTGTGTGTCATTAGATGCTCTTGCCAGTAAAATCGTGGTTCCAGAAGATCCCGGAGGCGCTATAACGACCCATCTTTTATCCTGCTCAGGCTGATAGGTGTCTTCAATCAGTTCAAAATTCAGTTTCTTCGTATAAAACGCGATTGCTTCATCATAGTCCTTGACCACTAATGCGATGTGAACGATTGATTGCTTCATACTGCCTCCTTGAATTTCATGTTTTTAATTATCATAAATAGGCTTAAAACAAAAGACAGTAGTATCGCGAGGTAAGTAGCATATGCAGCAAATGATCTGGTCGGTTTACCCATGCTTATTGATCCTAATATTTCGACTTGGTCACCGAACTGTGATTTTAGTGAACGCTCAATATGCGGCAAAATACTTTGATCAATATATTCAGTCCTGATGATTTGTATGTCATTTTTATTTTCAATCTTCATGCTCTCAACACTCACATTTGATTCCATATGGATAATTTCTTTGATCCTATCCATGTCGACTTCGCTCGCAACCTCAAGCTCGATTATCGTGCTGCCATTTCCATATAAGTCGTAAAAAAGAACGGTCCTATTTGTGACTACAAAATTAACCGTTAAAAGTAGCAATATAACCCCAAGTACTAGAAATCGCTTCTTTTTCACCATATGATAACCACCCTCCTTAAGTTAATCTCGCTTTCATGATGAACAGCGAATATTCGATAGCTTCGTCATCAGAACGCCGAACATCATTATAAAAAGTATGTGATTCGATATCGGCAAACCCTGCAACAGATAAAATCATTTTAAGTTTTTCTTGATTAAATCCGTGATGGCCATCGAAGTCAGGAAAATCGTTATGAAACCTTCCATCCTCTTCATTCAAATCGATGATTACTAAATAACCCTCTACATTCATCAACGTTTTTAACGCTTTAATGATTTGAGGAATATCCTGTACATGGTGAAGGACCATAGAGCTATAAATCACATCAAAGCGGTCCTCTAATGTTTCATTTTTGGTTAAATCCAGTTCAATCCCCACGATGTTCTTTGCTTCATATTTTTCAATTTTCGCTTTAACGATGTCAATCATGCCTTTTGATGAATCCACTAACGTCACCTTGTTGAATCTATCTACGAGATTAAAGCTGATCAGCCCCGTTCCACATCCAAACTCCATGGCGTTATAATTTTCAGTTCGCTCCAGAACTTTTTCGATTTCTTTAGCGATTGTTTTTGCCCTCTTAATTCTAAAATCCGTGTCCCAATGCTTCGCATACTCATCAAAACTCATGATCTATGCCCTCCTTGTTTTTAACGCACAAACACTGTTTACTGTCGATTACTTAAACGCAAAATATGCCATTAAACCTTGCTTTTGTGCCCCATATTTACATATTTGATCAAAAATTAATTCAAAATCTGTCATGTAGGATTCGAATCCAGAGACATCCGGATCGGTAGATGCTACATATTCAGAGGATATACTGCACGCCACGATAAAAAAAGGGATGAAAATTAATAGGACCACTTTATTAATCTTTTTCATGCTAGAAGCTCCTTAGAATAACTGAAAATCGTATTTACACTCAATACTCATTCACGCGTTTTATAATAATAACCATAAGGATACAAATAATAGGTTGATTGTTCTTTTATCAGGACCCAGTCAGAAAGCGTTATTAGATAAAATTCATCAGTTCCATTTTCAAAATAAAACACAGGTGAAATATAACCTTTGTATCTAACCTCCACATCTGCTGCAAACTCTAGAAAAGTATCAGATTTTTTTGGTTCGTAACCTTGCGATCCCACTCCGGGAACAACTCTAGTAAAATAAACATTTAGATTCTTATATTCTAAAATTTGAAAGCTTAGATCCTCATGCTCTTGCTTAAGATCATCTAATACATGATAAAAAAATGAATATATCATATCTTGTGTTGATGAATCATAATCATTTTCATTAAAAGTGTATATTCTTTCCAGAGTACTAAAATCAGTTGTTAGACCTTCAATATCTATCATTTTGGCGGTTGTATCAATTGCTTCAGCCTTCGTTTCCGAATTATTTTCAACTTCATATATGCTCGCCGTTTCAGTAGTGGTTTCTGATTCCGATGCGCTTGTAATGTCTATAACATTACTACTATTTAACTCAGTAGTTTTGTTTAATGAAAGCAGGCCTTTATTTTCGTTGTTTCTATTTATTATAAAAAACAATGCTAAAAGTATGACTGAAATAAGTAGAAATATCATCAATGATTTACTTTTCATTTTCACAGATACCTCCCCTTAGCAACATATGTCCATCATTATTTCAAATTACTTTTTTAAATCTTCTCTTATCGATATGATGAACTCCGCAATATTCATGTCTATATCGTTACCCAGAACATAATCCATCGGATTATAGTATGTAATAATATCTGGATAAATTGAATCTGAATATGTTTGATTTTTCCCATAACCATTGAATTTACTTGATGATACAGAATAGTAAAGCGTCGAATTCGTCAATTGGCCAAATTGAACGTTTCCATAACCAAATAGTGAGTCCCCTGTTGGTTGCCCTATCAATAAAGCATTATAATCATACTTCATTACACCAGCAAAGTGTACACCTCCTGAAAAAGTGCCGTTATCCACGAGAACAATAAGAAACAATTCACTTTCATTTCTTCTGCTTAAATAGCTATTGAAAGCATCAAGTCTCGCTTTAAAATAATCAACAACTTCAGTGGTTCCACCTAGATTCCCTCTAAGATCGATAATTATATTACTAATTCCGTTTTCATTAATACCTTTAAACAGTTCGTCTACTTTCATAGCATAATATGATGTGTATTCGCAGTTTCTAAGTACAAATCTAGCGTATGATTTACTTTGGTAAAAATCTAGACGAACTCCATTGATAGTATTAATTTGAGCGTCTCCATATAAAATTTTATTTCTAATTTCACGGTTGTTTTGCTCAGTAATCAGTTCATTATTTAGCAAGGTTGTTTCCATGATCTGACCATCCGACTCATACTTAATCTTAATTCCCCCCTGAAGCGTTATCTTACCTCCAAGTTCTATAATTCTACCAATATCAATAAAATAACTTTCAAAGGTCTCCCTCTTCCAAAATTCATTTTCAGAGGATATTTGCTCTGAATAGCTTTGATAAACCCTACTTACAGGGATTCCGCCAATGTTAATAATTCTATCTCCCGCATTTATGTCCTTATATTTATCTAGCGAATAATACGCGTTATCTATATGCTTAAAGATCAAAGGCAAGGTCAAATTTCCATTCACTAATTCAATCCATGTGTGGGCATCATTCATTTTAGCAATATTGGAAGCTAAAACACGACTAAATTCGGATAAGTATTTTTCTTCAGTGATTGACTGTTCGATCTCACTAAACAATTCATCTACTTTTTCAGGATTGGATTTATATAACGGATGCTCATTCTGAATCATATCCTTTAATTGGCCAATATCTTCTGACATTTGTTGAACAGATAATTTAGTATTATATCCCGCATCGAAATCAAAGGTGCTTTTTTTTAAAAATATTAGGGTGACCAAAATTAGTACAATTACTAATAATGTGAATAACCATTTCTCTGTAATTTTCATACTTATCCATCCGTTAAAGTGACAGTTCACCAGCAAATTCACTATAAACTCTGTAATTTGGCCTATCTATAAACATGTATTCTTTTTCATGAGTAGTCGTTGTAAAGAAATACTCTCCGTCATATAAGAATGAAATATCTTCAGGAAAATTAGGTTGAGTCCATTGAAAAAGACTACTGGTTAATTTAAGGATCATTTCCAAGGCTTCATTTGTTGATGAAAAGTAATAGACCATTGCTGGAGAATCCTCATCCTCACAACACAAGTCGGTATTTGACCAACTAGATTGTCTTGCCGTTTCGATTAAAAATGGTGACAGATTATCTAAAACTTTATGTAACGCATCATTAAAAAAAATGTCTTGTCTAAAAACTAATGTGAACTGACTTGATTTTTCAAATAAAAATCTCATCAATTTGATATAATTTTCACCTTTCACATCGGTATATGAATAGAAATAATCCGTCATTTACTACTCTCCGTATTTTCGTTATTTATAATCATAAACCTTCATGTTTCATCATCCAATTAATTCATATAATCTAGGAAGCATCAAAAAAGAAAAGTTGATTATCATATGTAGAATCGAGGTTGCGATAATTGCATTAGCTGCTTTCAGTTTATAAACTTTTTAATATCTTTTTTTGTTTGCTCAATCATGCTAATCATACTCCACCCTTTGTATACAAAGACATCTATTCTGTAAAAGAACCCATGATAATATATTTGATTTTATTATTTATCAGGATATAGGTGCATTCAAAATCGTCATTCAATACTACGGATTGCACAAAATCCTCATTATCAGCTAAAACGAAACCAAATTGTCCCATAGCATAGGTTTTGTAATCATTATGTAACTGATAAATAGCTTCCTCATCAGAGCTCTTTGAGACTATCGGTACACCACTTTCAAGCTCTTGATAATAATCTTTGCCTGTCACTTTCCCATATACAATTTTCGCTTCATGCTCATTTGCGGTACTTTCCAACCACGTATTCCCTATAATTTCAAGCTTTGTCAGGCGTGCATTTATATCCCCTAAATCATAAGTACTATACGTCGCTAAATCCACTTTTAGTTGCTCAATCTCTTGATCAAAACTCGAATAACTACTTTGAGCACTTTGCTGTTCCTTTTCGAGTATTTGATTGAAACTTTGATTGCTTAATTTCTCTTTTTCGAGTTGGTCGACTTTCATTATTAAAATAACAATCAGCGCTAGATTTAGAACACTAACAACTACTAAAATTCTGATTAAATGCTTCTTAAAACCGTTCTCCATTAGGGGACCTCACAATTTTAGATGGATGATTACTACTAGTTTATGATAAACGACGGCGAAAATAGACTTAATTCATGTTGGGGGCATGCGACATTTGTGTTAGATTGGCACAATTAGAGATCGCTCAAAATATTATGAAATCTGTTTGATATGGATGTATTCAGCAATAAATCTAATCGCTTTGCTCATTATAAATTTTATATATTTGATTAAAAGTGTTTTGAGGGACATTATAATACCTACTTTTACCGTTTTCGTTAATTACAGCATAAGTACTATCAAAGTCAAATAAACCAATTATCGTATCATTAATTACAACGAATAATATTGGCGAGTATTTTAATCTCCAAAAAAAATGCGGCTTCCATTTTTCAGTGCCCAGTAAATCGATGATTTCTCTTATTTGGGTAACATTAGTAATTTTTATATTTTTTGCATCCGGTTGAAACTCAATAACAACTTCTTTAGGTTCCACATCTCTTAGATCTACTCTATACTGATATCTGATGAAGATTATTACTAAAGTAAGCATCAATGCTATTATAAAAACAAATGCCTTTTTACTCATTAGATAACCTCTAAAATGATTTTTGAATTTTTACTTGCATACTAGAATAACGTCAGGTTTCATCCATTTCGAATCTGACGCCTACCGCTATTTCAATTCCTAAAATTTTCGTCGTCAGGTGTATCATCTTTAATCTCACATATTTCACACTCGTTTTAAAACACTTATCAGAAACTAGCAGAACTAATCCTATGCGATTTGCCCTCTTTGATGAGGTTTACTCAATGGGTTCACAAATCGTCTGAGTATTTATACTGACTATAATTTCTGCAAATGATTTAGCGGTGCCCACGCTTTCAGAGCGACACTTTCTTTTTTAGCGCCATAGATCCAACCGTTTAAAATCTTCTCAGCAACAACTATCTCTCCAACTTTTATATCAAACTCGGTCGCATCATAATCTTCAAGAATTGATCCGTTTTTACCATTTTTCTTAATTATTTGTTTGGGTACCCAACCTTCTTTATCAGTTCCTCTACAATAAATCCAGCTCGCCCAGTCACCATTTTCGTCAGATTCTTCGATACACTCTACAATCTCATCTTTCGCCAACTTAAATGGATTTGCTGTTTCAGATTCTCGTTCCTTTATGACGATGTATGCAGCCATGGAAGTCCCCCCTTATAGGTTTTAATATACAAAATGTTTGATGAACTTTTTTCGGTTGTCGACAAATGGCTCGGGCTTACAGTGTCATGTTGTCTTCAAACGTTTATGTGATAAGCGAGTTTGTACCGATCGCCAGTAGGGAGGAATGTAACCAATTAAATGCGCTTTTTAACCATAGTTCCTCAGTTCACTTCAACCTAGATCAAGTTGAAGTGAATATTTTTTAATCAGGGATTATTTTAAAAGGCACATAAATGATTCTAGCGCCTACGAAAACTACCGCTCGATAATCTCCGGGAGATGGTTTGTCAATTAGATCGTTAGCAGCGATTGCCGTTCGTGTACTATATTGAGATATTCTATCTCCCTAAATTCCGCAAAATGCCCATTTTGACTCATTGCCCAAAGCATGCATGGTATATTTTAATCTTTTCCATTTCCCATTTTCAATTTTTTCTAGAAATGGAGTCATGAAAAAATAGAATCCTTTTCCTGGATTTTCATTTTTAATAATGATATTTATTAGATCAAAATCAGGCGTATAGGTTTCAAATTCAGTAAAGGCTATGATTCGGCTATAATCCTGTTCCGTTTCGAAACCTATTCCATAATCTTGATAACCATTTTTGAACCCCGAGATGTCTGGGTTGGTAGGAATTACATATTCCGGGGACGTACTATACACAAAAATTAAAATAGGTATGAGTATTAACAGGATTACTATGATAATCTTTTCCATATTTGCTACTCCTTTGAGAAACTGATGTTTAATCAATTCAATCAACTACTTTCACTTTATTATAAATCTATAAACGCCAAAGCTTCGAGTATTAGCTGTTATTTCGTCATAAGAGTAGGCATTATAAATAACAAACGATACCTCTTCTGAAGTGTCAGCTACTTTATCCTGTATGAAAACTCTCTTAACTACATTGCCACCAACGACATCTGTACTCTTTACAAACTCACTTTCATATACCTTTAAGAACTGAACACTTTTATTATCAGAATAAGTTATAGCCCCAACAACGTCATACTCTACAAACGCGTAATAAATACTCTCGATGTTCTTCTCCGTACTAATTTCAATGCTTTCGGTGGTTAAGGGATTAACATCAACATACAGAATTTCGTAATAATTTTTATACACCAGATAAATATTCACTACTTTTGAACTGCTTTTATCATATACAAAGCTTGGGTCTGAATAGATGACATCCTCTATTTCGAAATTACCTTCAATTCGTTGTCTGTTGATTACATAATTCTCATCGATGTTTTCTTTAATAAGATTAACAACCGGTATTTTTTTATTCGTCTGTTCGATTGGTTCATCTTTATTTCTGTTTAGAACTAGGATCCAGAAGGCGCAAATCATTATCACTATTGCGAAAAGAACAAATTTCTTTTTCATAGAGATCTACCTCCTGTCGCTGAACTTTTATCAAAACCAATTTCTGGCTACTGTTGTTTGGGTTTCTATACATAATTAACTATACCAACTCTTGTAGAGATCTTTATTAAAGTCTGGGATCTGGTTAAATCGATTTCCATCAAAAATAAATCTCAAATGATTGCTTAATTCTATATTCGCAACAAAAAAGTCTGATTTTGGTGATAACTTTGGATTGCAATAATAATGAACTGGGTTTTCATTTCGCCTTTCAGGGCCAACTATACAACTGCCACCTAAAAACTTTACATTATTTTGAACACCACTGGTATTAGAACTGGCCAAATAAATACCGTTACTTTGAACATGATATTCAATTGCTCTTTTTACATAAGCTTTTGATTCCTTTGAACTTGAAAGTTGCAATGCTGATATATTGATATACAAGTTTACGCCGTTATTTGCATAATATCTTATCAATTCAGGAAAACTTATCGTATCATAACAAATACCAAAACCAATTCTGCCGAATTCCGTATCAATAATCAGCGGTTGGTCACCTTTAGTAAATATTTTATGTTCATCACCGTACAAGTGAATTTTATTATATATTTTCATGGACTTATCTTTACAAATTATTATTGCTGAGTTAAATAACCTATCTTCACTGTAATAAGGAGTACCAAAGCAAATATATAGATTGTTTTTATATGAAATTTCTAAAAGTTGATTAATAAAATTCTCTAGCTTCTCTTTACATAAATTTCTGGTGCCATCAATAAAATATTGATAGCCTGTTAAGCAAAGTTCTGGAAATATAATAAAATCGACTTTGTCAGCAATTGCACTTGATATATACTTTTTCATTAAAAGAATATTGTTATCAATACTTTTATCTGAATTAAAATTTACGACTGCAACTTTCATCTACAAATCCCGCCCTGAGTTTTATTAGTACTTGAATCTTTTGTTGTAGGGTATGGTGTTATATGATGTTGCGTAAGGAAATATCAACTGAAAGACATTGTCTTTTATCCTCTTTACATCATAAAAACTATATCTTACTTTAATATCCGATAACAACTGCATAGTATCAAACTATTATATCTCGTCAACTATCTATAAAGAATAACTTCACCGATATAAACCGTTCTTCCCTCTGAACACTTTCTAGTTCATAATCCATTTGGTATTTCATCAATTAATTAAGTATGTACGGCTACTGAGGGGAGAATTGAATCAAAATAGTACCTTAATAATCCAAATACAATTATTGTATTAAGTAACATATTCAAAAAACTCAAATGGTAAAGTCCAAAAAAAATCTGAGTGTGTGATATAGTGAAGATCAAACTACTTACGAGTACAGCTTTTACATTGGCAACAGAATCATCATCAAATTTATTTATGAACACGTTCAATGTAATTCAGTTTACTACTGATAATCACGATAGAATAGTTGATTATGTGAAAAACAATCAAGCATCCAAATGCATAATACGCTTCAGGATTCATAACGATGATAAATATGCCTGCGATAACTAAAAAAAGCGAATTAATAATACATAACCAGAACTGAATTCTAAAATATCCTTTTTCATTAGTTACTTTAGCAATATGCGATTTTATATATAGATTAATTCGGTGCTTCCAATGATTCGCGTATATCCCGTATATAATTCCAATTACTATCAATGCGTATCCCAGTCGAAACATCAAAACCTCCTAGAAATGAGAGCACGGTCTTATTATTTACTAATCCTGTATATGAGATGCGTTCAGTGATTGACTATAAGAATTACCTGTTGTTTTATCCATAAAGTTTAATGTGATGGTGATATCAATTAAATTCCCCTGGATTATATCGCCGTTACAGCGAATTATACCGTCCATAAAAGCTTCATTCTTACCATTAACCAATTTAAGATCATATAACCCCACTTTTGCTATAGGATTAAAACCCGATTTATAATAATTAGCAAGCTTATAGTCAGTCTCACCCATCGTAAAATTCCCCTTTATAAAATATAAATCTAGCGGGAACTTGATTATTAATCCTGTTAACTGTACTTTATCGACCATTATTTCAGGCTGGGCACTATCGACATTAAAACGCATATCAAATCTATGGGTATTAATAACACTGGTTGCGACCATAATTAAAACAGCTACTATTATGCTTGCATATAATGCGATACGTCTATTCTTCATGATTTCACTTTTTATATCAAAGTTGTTCCTCTGAGGTCAAATTGATACTTAAATAAGAAGTGCATTCACTCATACATTCCTTTTGCTTTTTCAAATTTACTTTAGTCTAAAATAGAAAACTCAATATCTGACAATTTTTGAAAATACTCAGAATATTTATCGATACTGTTCTGATACACTTGTGATACTCCATTAGTTAAAAAACCTAGACCTTTTTCATTCTCATTTACAAACTCTATTAGTTCACCTTTTTCGTCAAATGGAAATAAACCACCCCAAGGATGGTCAACATCCATGTTATAAAGTAAAACTCTGTTATCATTACTCGTTTCATTAGAAAATGGTATTTTTGTACCATAGTGTTCACTGCCAGCGTTAATAAGGTAATCTGTTTTGGATACGATTTTGTATTCTTTGATCGGATATAGATAGGCATTATATTTAAAACCTATATAAAAGACTTCATTAGGATTTGAATATGACTTATACAAAACTACATTTTCTGGTAAATCGACTAATGAGATTTTTGCGCAAATTCCTTCAAAAGTGTAAACGTTGTAATTGTCAATTACCTCAGGTTCAACACAGTAAGCATTTGAGATATCATTTAAAAAACGACTATATGTTATCATACTTTTTTTATGACTACCATTCTTATAAGTTACTTCTAAAGTAAAATCAATCTGATCTTTCATCCCCCAGAACCTATGTGGATCAACTTTCAGTGTATACTCAGAAGAAGAGTCTTCCAGACTTAATTGAATTTCACTATGAGAAACATTTTTATAATTATCTAGAAAATATATTTTGTAGCTTAGTTTAATATCATCTACTTGTTCAGGATTTGGTATCTTAAACCTTAGATGTATTTCGCCATTACTATTACTTATGTTGAATTTAATATCAGAATAGAGGTTAAAAACATGAAAAGCGATTCCTATGACCATAAGAAAGATTATTAAGACAATGCGTTTTGAATAATTCTTCATGTGTTGACTCCTTTACCTCGATCCGTACTCTCATCGTTAATAGCATTTTTAGTCTGAAATTATTCATACTACTAAAACAAACTAATTCGCCTAAATTAGTCTCACCTATTTCAGTAAGCTTGAACTATTACATCATTCATTCCTTTCTAATCCATTTTTTAGCAAGTGCGTCTCGGTAAAGCTTGGAATAGCACAAATTAAAAAATATGCCGGATAAAATAGGCACAAATACTAGTACATTCTCAAAAATATCATAGCCAATGTAAAAAATAACACCGCCTACCAAAACAACAGTGCTACCGACTAAACCGTACTTCATTTGAAGTTTGAAATACCCCTCAGCTTCAATAACCTCAATTTCTCTATATCGAATATATATACTCACCTTATTTTTATTTCTATATGTAATGAATCCCTGTAGCAACCCCATAGCAACAAACACTAATCCCCAATACTTCATAAGCGCTCCTTTCAAAACACTTCACATTTTTATAATGCTAATTACAGTTTATGATAAACGACGGTGAAAATAGACTTAATTCATGTTGGGGGCATGCGTCATTTGTGTTACATTGGCACAAATAGAAATCGCTCTACATGTTATGAAAGCAGTATAAATCTATCCATTAAAACGTCTACTCCTCAAAAAAGAGCTCCTCATATTACCATCTACAGGTGTAGTATTCATAAGTATTTTCCGTGGTCTATAAAATAAAAATAGTCGGGATAAAATTGATTAATGTATGCGTTATTGTCGGAGCTATAATATTATCTAGTCGTGTATAAATATAGACAAAATAAATGTGAAAAATCATCGTCGTCAGCAAATGTGAAAAGTCATGTTGAACAAACTGTATAAATGACATATTGAATCTTAACATTTGAAATGGAATGTGTATCATAGCAAACATTACTCCAACAATCATAATACTCATCCATTTACCTTTTATAATTCCCCTAATTCTTGTCTGTATAAAGCCTCTAAATACCAACTCCTCAACAAACCCTATACATACTAAAAAATAAGTAAATGTCCAAATCATATCTTCAATATCAGTAAAGCTAGCTCCTTTAATAAAGCCAGAAATCAAAACTGGCAGTACCAAGGGAAGTGCAAATAGAACTCCTAGTGCTATTGATTTCGGAACATTATTTATTTTAATGCCTAAAGAGGTGAAACTTTGCTTTCTAATGTGCTTAATGATGATTATTGGTATGACTGAAATGAAGGTAATTGGTATATAGAATATAAACTGATTCAACTTGTCGTTTTCAAAATAATTGAAGCTATTAAAAATATTTGTTTTAAAAACTAACAATCCAAATAAATACAACAAAATAATGTAAAACGCATAATAACCAATGGATAAAAAACCATCAATTCTTTCTATCTCATTACCTTTTTCTTTGATTACTTCCGGGTTTACAATCACCATTTTGTCGTGTGTTTCAACCATTGTGTTATGTACCTCAATATTTCCGAGAGATCTAGACCCTCTGTATTTATAATGATTATTTGTCCTAACGACTTAGGTTTACGAAGTAGTGATCAGCTTTGACACTTGTGTCAAAGTCATCAGATTTAGTAATGACGATTTTAAGTGACGTGCCGCATGATACCGACCAACGACGGCGAAGATAATAAAATTCTTTTTTTTAGAAGCCATTACATAAAATTGAATGATTTAATAAAAAAATTGTTTTTAACTTTAACTATTGTTAATACTGGAGCATTTTCACCCTCTCCAAATAGTTTGATACTACTCCCCTCAACTAGAACATTTTTACAAAGAAAACTAGCTGGTCCAAAATCACTGGTGTAGTTATAGTAAGCATCCGTACTATCAAGATAAATGAGATCATGAAAATCAATTTTTGAAAGTTCATCTAGCTTTATTCCAGAATAAGTACTAAATAGATTCTGGACGTCTTCTCGTTCAAACTTGTGAATGGGAACAGGTAATTTGTTCAAGTTATCTTCTCCATCAAACGGCCAATTTGGTTGTTTTGATAACAAGTGTATTTCAGGAAGCTCACTTGGAACATTACCGATGGGGGAATATCTCAAAAACTCACCTAAATCAATATCTTTAATATCATTATAAAAAGATGCGAAATAGCCACTTAGTGGATTTACAATAAAAGAATCTCTATAAATGAAAGCTGGTTGCAACAGAAAATTGAGGTCGTTTATCTGTGAATCAGAAACATGCTCTCCACTTATATAGATATCTTCCAATATGTAGTTCCAATAATATGATAAGTTATTTAGCATTAAGTCGGATTTCAAATCTTTGAATCTCTTGTCAAGATTCTCCTTAATTATTTCATTTTTTTCATTCTTGTCCTCTAAGTTATGTATATTCCAGTTTATTTCATCTATTTCTTTAGCTAAATTATCTATTGATGCTAGTAACTCGGTAATTTCATTTTCGTATTGTAAAATTTTATCGTCTTTAGAAACCATTTTTCTTTCATATGTTGTCTTTTGTAATAGAAATGCAGTAACGACCATAAAAATTGCTATTCCTATAATTATTCTGTATTTCATCCACATCAATCCTTTCTCAGTTAACGCACTTAATATTAAATGCATTCATTGTTTCATTTCCTTAACGATCCCGCAGTTCACTTATAGCGTTGTTAGCTACCCTTTTCATCGAAGGGGAGTTTTATGACTGAACAGTAATACAATTATTTATTGGCTAATTACCCGTCGATTCCTCTGTAGACTTATTAGAGGCTTCATCAGTTGTAAATCCATAAAAGCTGTAAAGCATTTTCTCAAGCGCTGCTGGATCATGGATCCAATATGAGGAACCACTTATCATATGCGCTTCGCCTTCAAGTGTATAAAACTGAATCGCGTCAGGTTTCATAGAAGCGCCTTTAATTGCTAAAGCAAGTGCTTCTTCAAGTGTCATATCAGTCGTCACATACTTCCCACCAATCACTGTGTTGATAACGGCAGGCAATTTACTGCTAAGTGCTTTGTTCATCATCGTATTAACAAAATGCTGTTGTCTAGAGATACGTTGAATATCGCTTTCGCTGATCGCACCGGAATTGCTTTTTCTAAATCTCAAGTATTTGACCGTATCTTTGCCATTTAAAACTTGATAACCTTTTTTAAAATGAATATTGAGTGGTGGTGTATCATAATAATCATCGTAGTCCATATCAAATGGTACGTTGACTTCATACCCATCTAAAGCATCTACTACTGCTTCAACCGCTTCAAAATCCACTTTCAAATAATAATGAATCGGGATGCCGAGAAACTCAGATAACTCTTTTTTCATACCATTGACGCCGCCCACTTTTGATAAACCATATATTGCATTCATCTTTTTTTGCGCACGGTCGTTGAAACCATCTATATGATTATATGTATCTCTAGGAATAGACAAGATATCGATTTTATTGAGTTCGAGATCATAACTAAAAAGCATCATCGTATCCGCTAATTGGTCATTGAGACCAAATGAGATAATATTGATTCTTGACGATGCATCTGCTATTTTTTGAAGTTCCGTTCGGCTGTCATCAACTACGACTTCTCCTTTATTATCAATACCACTAACCTCTGTCGTTTCAGTCGTTTCCTCCACTGAGATTTCAGGAACCTCATCATTCGATAAGATTGTATCAATAACAAACAAAATGCCTGTTAACAATGCAAGAAAGCCCACAAATGAAATGAGAAACACTTTAATGTAAAATTTCATTATCTATCCTTCCTTGTGCACCTAATTTATTAAAAGCCTCAAGTATTTGTGTAATGACTCATATCCCGAAATTCTTTATTTAGCTTTAGCCCAAATACCTTCGTGGTATCATATAACATTCTTACAGCCCTTGCAGCCATAGTGGCGGGGGTGAGGTGTTAGATGAAGGCTTTTACATTATAAATTGTTATTTAAAACAACTTCATTTATAGAATCATAAAGCAAATCTGTATCATTCTGTTTTATGCCTATCTTGTAGAACTTCAAGTTCACATTTATGGCTAATTCTTCATCTGCTTTTGAGTCACCAATCAATAGCGATTTTGATAAATCAATAAGTGGATATTTTTCCAATGCCATTTGAACCATACCAACTTTTGGTTTTTTACACTCACAGTTCTCACCAGTTGAGTGAGGACAATAGAAAATGTCTAAAACATCCACATCATTTTTTTCAAAGATCTCTTTTAGATTAAATGTGAACTCGTTGTATTGATCTATTGAAATTATTCCATCATTAATAATATATTGGTTAGTTATAATAATGATTTTGTAGTTTCTTTGATTAAGTTGAAGCATACCTTCAATTGCACCTTCCAAAACTTCAGGAACTATTTTTCCTTTCCAATCATCATCAGCGTAGTCTCTAACTATAGTCCCATCTCTATCTAAGAATGCAATCTTCATCCTGCTACTCCTTGTTTTCCAGCTTTCATCTATCGTTCTTGCAGCCTCGCAGACTCAGATGCGGGGGTGAGGTGTTTTACTAAGAAACTAATTTTCTTTTTTTGCAATTACTTCGATTACATGCCAGTGTTTATTTATTATTTCTCCATTCGGACGCATGCTTTTACCATCAAACTCTTTCTCTTCTAATTCAAGAATTTCATAATTCTTAAGCATACTCAAAATATTCTCTTTTGAATGCAAAGTGAATTTATCCGTAGAATTTTTCCAATCATCATTTAGTCCGAAAAAGACAAATGAGATATAACCTCCAACTTGAACCTGTGATTCTATTCTCGACCATTTTTCATCAAAATTATCACTTCCACAAAACGGTAAGCTATAATTAGCAAAGAAAACATTTCCACTTTGAAGGTTGACGTGATAGAAATCATCTCTGATTACTTTTATTTTGCTCCTGTATTTATCGCCAAATCCTTCTAGATTTTCACTCAATACAGAAGTCTCTCTATCAATTGCAATTACGTTATGGCCATTATCAGCAAAGTATATGGTATCATTACCAGCACCAGCGCCAAGGTCAATAATTGATGATTTTTCAGGTATGTATTTCAATACTTTTAAGGCGAGTTCACTGACTGGTTTATTTTTTGTCTCTTTCTGGTATTCATTGTCATGATTCGTCATTAATGTCCCCCTTTTAAATGAATTTTTTCGTATAACGATTCTCTCACCCCTCGCAGCCTTAGTCGCGGGGGTTTTATGTTATAGGATGCACTTATTCGAGCGTAGCTCGATTGCTTTTTATAAAATCCCTCTCTCTTTGACTTTCAAAATAAATGTGTAGTATGAATTTATTACCACTGCCAACAAAATTGGAATAATTGGAACTAACAATACATTGATACTACGTAGTGGTATATTTAAATAATTGAGAATTAAATAGCTAATAACTGCACCCAAAATTATTGATAATGTATATGATATATATATGATACTGAGTATCAATGAATTCAGTTTTCCGCCAACTCCAATTAAATATAATGCTCTATATTTTTGCAATAAGTTAGTAATGTCATAACTGATTGAGCCAAATGTCGCAAATACAATGCCAATAGATATTATTATTATTCCACCTACAAAAACTGCCCAAAATGGTTGCAAGAGCTTTTTCAATTTAGACAATGCCTCTTCTCTATCAACAACTTCATATTTGTCAACATTTGACAATTGAATTGATCCATCAAGGCTATCGACACGACTTATAACACTAAATGAATTATTTTCATCCAGGACTACCAAGTTGTACCCACCATAAACATGTCCCAGATTAAAGGGCATCTCATTAATATATCCAAGAATTTGTACATTATGATTAAACCTACCAAAATTTACCTTTATCTCCGATATTTCATTATCTTTAGGTTCAGAATCTACTGTAAAAATATACCCTACAATTGATTCTTTGGATTTTGGTACACTGTCCAATTTATTTAACTTTAGCACCTCATTAAATGCTTTTGTGTTCATAAAAAAAATCTCACCAAATCCTGGAGCGGTTAACGGCTTTACGGTTGTTTCTAAGTATTGATCTGACAAAAGATCTGACCTATTAACATCGTAAATTACTTGTTCACCATAGACATAATTACTTGTCACAACTTTGTTAAAATCAATATGATTCAAGTATAGAAAACTAGTAGTTGTTATAAAACTCATGAAGGCAGATATTATTAACATCATCTTAAATGAGCGCATATTGAGTACTGATTTTAATATCAGAACTTTAAAATCATCATTACTTGTTATTGCTTTCGATGAATATTTTGAACTGAAAACGCGTATACAGAAAATAAAATACACTGATGAACTTACAAGCAATATCCCCAGTGTATATGCTGATATCACACCTAAAAATTCAATATCAAATAAGGTTAATGCAATCTTGTATATAATTGAACCAATGACAGTTCCTAATAGGATATTTACTAAGTAAGATTTATAACTTAAAAGTATCAATTTAAATTTTGGTAATCCCATATGATCAAATTGTTTTAACCAACCTGACTGAGTTTTAATTTCATAATGAATGGAGCTATAAATTACTAAAGTCATTAAAATTATTAATAAATACGCATAAATTTGATATGTGGGTGGCAAATCTTCACCATTGAATTCTAATTGTAGTAATTCTGTATTATACTCAATCTCACTAACTTGCTTGGAAATTTTATCTAGCTCTTCTGCAAGTTGGGACTTAGATTCGTAATTCAAATAAACATAATATCTGTCAACATCTGTTAAGCTTGCATCTATCAAAGATTTGTCAAAAATGCCCAATGGATCAGAGTCTATTCTTACACTACCATCAATTACTTTAACGCCCCAAGTATACCCGTCAACATCCAAAGGATTGTTAATGTTTTCTGTAGAATATGAAAAATGATAATGGCCAAAATTCAATCTATCTTCCAAATATTTGAAATGTAAAAATTCTGAAAAGGCACTTATTGTACTAAAAATTACCAAACTAATAATTATGTAAAATATGACATGTTTTAATTGAAACTTTTTTCTCATAATTTACACCCACTCTGAGTATTTATTTAAATCATAAATTTTATCAGCATTTTCCATTAATGTAGGGTCATGCGTTGCCACAATGATTGTTAAATTATAGCTTCGAGAGACTAATTTTAAATATGCTCCAATCTCTGCTGACTTATCCACATCTAAATTACCAGTTGGCTCGTCCGCAATCAATATTTTGGGATTCAATAGTAATGCCCTAGCAATACCTACCCTTTGACGTTCACCACCGGATAAGCTGGAAACTGAATTGTTTAAAAGATTTTCAATACTTAGTAACTTGATAATTTCTTGTAATCGATTGTTATCATAACCGTTATGAAATTTTGCTGGTATTGTTATATTGTCTAAAACGTTTAAATCAGTTATTAGTTCCGTAGTTTGAAAAATAATACCTAAATTATTTAATCGAAATTTATCCCTTTGAGATTTTGACATATTCGTTATAGAATTATTAAAAATAGAAACAACACCTGATTCAGGTAATGTGATTCCTGTAATTAAATTAACTAATGTACTTTTTCCTAATCCACTTTGTCCTATTATGCAACTGAAACTACCGCTGTCTATGGATATATTTAAGTCTCGAAATATTATTCGATCATTAAATTTCTTATTAATGTTCTTCAACTCTATTGCTATCATAACGTCCTCCAACTTTAAATTTATTATACAAAGTGATATTTTATTTGTAATAATATATCTATTATATTTCCATTATTTCATAACCTCAATGGGTAACATGTTAACATGTTTTCACACGCCTCTATAATTCTTTTACTATTTGTTGTTTTCTGAGTTTCCTATAACGATTCTCTCACCCCTCGCAACCTTAGTCGCGGGGGTTTTTGTTATATGAAGCCCTGTTTCGAGCGTAGCGAGCTTGTCTTCCAAATCTAAAAAACCACGATTATGATTTGTTTCGAAACAGTTTACAGTTCATAATATAATATTGTTATTTTAATTATTTTTTTATCTTTAACAATGTACTGTACAAATGGATAATTTTCACTTGGAACTAGTGTTATAGTACCATTGCCATTATTGTCAATATATGCGTTACCATGATACGGATATTCTATATCTGTTTTATTAGGCATCCTACCATAGATTAAGTTATCGGGATTATCATTCCATTTAAAATCATTTGGTAATTTACTTAATGCTTCATCAAATGTATCGTCTACTCCAATTCCCATAATTGAGTAGTGTTCAGAAGTTGATATTATATTTGTTGCAATCGGATTTATTGACCAATTATAAAACACATACTCACAACCGTCTTTTTCATATATTCTTCCAGAAGTAGATTCAATCAACTTAAAGCCTTCATCTAAAGCCATTTGTTCGGTTAAGTCTGGGCGATATAGTGAACAATTGATAATGTCTTCAATTGTTAAATAATGCTTATCTAAGTTTTCTACTACCATTTCTGAAGTATTTTGCGTTAAATCTATTTGACTTTCAGTAATTTCTGTTTCTGCTATTAGAGTAGTTCCAAGCTCCTCTTCGATATTTGATGTAGATTCAAATTGATTTTTACAACCACTTAATATGAAACATACTAGAATAATGATAATTACATAATTTTTCATTCATATCTCACCTTCTTATTTTCAATTAGTCAAATGATCTTTGACAATAGTGGCAAAGTCATCGGATTTCGTATAGACGTAGTTGGGCGACGTACCGCATGTGTCGAGGGTAATATAAAGTAGTCCATTTCCAGACACTGACGAACGCAACATCATCCAGCATGGTCAGAATTCTTAAGGTTAGTGATTATTTTTTCAATTATTAGAGCGATTTTTTATTAATGTAGAAAAATCAAATAATTCACCCGTCTCAAAATCTACTTCTACAAAATAGCTATTTGGCACATCATAATAAATACGCCACACAAGATTCTTTTTTATTGCTTCATAACAATCTATTTTTCCAGTTTTTCTATGACTTATCCATAACTCAATTTGATTTGTTTCACTAGTATATCCATTCTTAATTGAAATTTTTTGTGCTTCATCACGTGTGATTCCTTCATTTTGGGAAATTATATAATTTCCCTTCGTTCTATATATTTTGAAAATAAAAACTAAGTCTTCTTTAGTATTCTTTCCTTCAATGATTTTATAATATGGACCATACCTTATCTCTGATATTCGAATGTCATTTTTAAATGCAAAAATATAAGAATCAATTCTAGGAATATAATAAATGAAGGTAAGCGAAGACATTAATAAAATTATTATGACTAATGATTTGAGTTTATTCATTTAATTCCTCCAATGTACACTAGTCATTGTTGATTAATAACTTGGTATTATGTTAAACGCTATCAAAAGCATCGTTTACCGTAGTGGCAAGATGTAATCCAAAACGTTTATTTTTAGTGATTATCAAAACGATGATTTTCTTACTCGTTTTAGTCTCCTCATTATCCCGCTTTTCAATTAATGTTTCTTTCGCCACTAAAAATCTTAGTTGCAGGGCGTGGTGTTTTAGTAAGTTCATCTCATTACTGTACAGATTTTTCATTTTTGGGTATGATTTTATCCTCGTCAAAATTTCCATTCCATGAAACCGCTACATGATAATCATTCCAGTTCTTTCCAACTGCTTTTCGGTTCATTCCATGCTATTATGCCTCCTGACGATTTGAGAGTCAATTCTGCTTGAATTTGATAATCTTGTACTTTTCCATTAAAGTCATCATATCCCTTTTCCTCCAAAGATATTTTATTTCTTTAGAGTTCAAACTTGAATTGCATGACCATTTTTTGACTGATTAAACTATGAAAAATGGATCACCTTTAGTCTAATATCGTTTAAAACCGATGTGTAAAATATGACACAACTAAGAAATAAAAAACTGCGCTCAAAAGGTAACCGTAAATGTACATGAAATATATAAACACCAAAATAAGAGAAATAATGTAGACAATTCTAAATTTATTAGCTATGGATATAAGCTGATCTTTATTGGTAATACTCGTTTTGTTGTTCGCGTACCTGTTGAACTTATACTCTTTCCAATACCAAGTCGAAATTTGAACGAAAAGTAGGTTAATTCCAACTATAGCTGTTATGGTTGCACTCAGCCTCACATTACCTTTTGTATGGCTAATTCCAAAATAAAGCATAAGGAATAAAAAAACACTTAGTATTCCAACTGATCTATATGCAAATTTAGAAATTCCTTCACTTCGGGTTTTTATCCAAGTGTTGGGATTAAATAAAAAATTATTATCATTCATGTTCATATAACACCTCATATTTTAGATTAAAAGTTAATTTTGTTATTTAATAATATAGCTACCCTTCCACTGCACATACTGCCCTTTTAATAGCGAAACAGGTTTTCCATTTATTAGATTAAAGTACGTTTTTCCATATTCTTTTGTGAATATATAGGGTAAATCACTATTGAGATTTCCAAAGTTTCCTATTCCAAAACTCGTATCTAGGCATACGCGGAAATTTAGTGAATTTGAAGTAAGTTCATAATCTGTGAATATTACCTCGCCATCGCTTTTTAAACCTGAACAACTATCTGCATCCGTTGCATATGTGGAATCTAAGAACTTATCAGAATTTATGTATGTCACCTTGTCCCATAATGAGTTTTGTGTCTGGAGACCATAGTATCTTTCTATGACTAGATCACTTAGTGCTTCCAGAGTCACACTAACATTAACAGCTCCTTTAATAATTTTATAGGTAACGATTTCCTTAATTATTTCACCTCTATTATTCAAACCAATTAGGTCATAACCTGAAATCAGATTTGTCACGATTATTTCAACGGAGTTACCATATGTTTTAGTATCATTTTCTATAAATCTTCCATCTATGTAATAGCTAACGCTTGTTGTTAATCCCGTCGTTACTTCCATTCCGTTTCTAGTTACAGTATGCCACCCCCCTGTAAACTCTTGTGAACTCTCACTATTAATTGTGTTATCTGCACTTCTCACGATTATTGGGCCAATCCAATCGGTACATGATTCCATCAATATCCTCTCGTCATTATTATTCAGCATTGAGTTGATGCTAAACTCATTATTTATAAGTCCGATCGCTTCAATTCCCATAATGGAGTTTGGACCAATACGATTTAAATCTATAAACAAATCATGTTTCTCTATAGATTCGAAGAAGACTCTGGCGTGTTGCATGTTATCAGATATTACAACCGAGATATTTTGGTTGTTACTCTCATCAATAACATTTTCACTTATCCCCAATAACAGAACCAAAAAACCTAACAAGAAGAGTAATATTTTCGTCTTGCGCATATTGAGTCTCCTATTCAAAAACTTCTTTTAGTTACAATTATACTGGGTTAAACCAAATTTCCTCACTAATCCATGTAGGAAACACTTTTGCAGTCCTCACAGCCTTGATTCAGAGGACGCGGTGTTAGACGAAGCTATTATTTATTACTTTTAAACTCAGCTAATTCTAGTATTTCGCTTAAGAGTAAATCACCGTCTAAAATTACATTACCTTTTTCCTTTCCTGTTACATACCAAATATTAAAATCCCCTAGCAAAAAATTTCTATGCTCATTGTTCTGGACAACTGTGAAACTAACAACAATTTTCTCTGTCTCATATGGAAAATAATTTTGTTTGCTTTTCTTGCTCTTATATTTCGATAAAATTTCAATAAATTTATCGGATGGCACTATTGTTGCTTTATCATTAATAAATATTAAAAACTCATTGTTAGATGTAGTCACATTAATTTGCTTGTCATTTTCAACATAAGTCCATGAAGTGCCAATTACTCTTTCACGTTCAATAATATCTGTTTCCAAGCTATAGAACATATTGTTCATTAGGATAAATCCAACTAAAGCTATTAAACATAACAATAGCATCTTATATTTTTCTATGTATTTCATCGCGTTTCCTCCCTATAATAATTTATAATTCATGTGCTTATTCAAATTTTGATGTCCAGCATTATTTGTTATCAATGTCATTGATTTTATGATTTATTAGTTCCGTCTAACGGTTTTCTCACATCTTGCAGCCTAAATTGAGGGGGGGGTGTTATTATGGGAAACTCATTTTATACGAAGTGTTATTAATTGATTTTGCCTAACTAATTTTGTCATTTTATTACTGTTTTAAAGAAATTAATGGTCAATTTTCTTCAAGATTTTACTTATACTAAATACTATAACTCCACATAAATAGATTATTGATATAGCAACTGGAAATGATGAATTTACAAGGATTCTCTCGAAAAAATAACTGTTGTAAAGAATACAAATAACCACCCTAATAACATTGTTAGTAATCCCCAAACTACTTCTAACATAGTTCCTCCTAATTAAGTATTTGATTAATCTTCTATTTACTTATTCAAAAATAAAATTTGCATAAATTCCATAAAAAAAGTTCTGTTTCTTCTTTTCAATATTTATTTTGAGTGCAGTTTCTATGTTTTAATCTGAGTTTCCTATATTGTTTTTCTTGATCATGGACTTGTTGCTATGCCTTTTATCTTCCAATCTTCATTTTCCATTACTATATTAAAATAGTATGTTTTTTCACCAGATCCCGCAATAATAAATGGAGGTGCGGAATTGTCAATTATTGTGAAAACAACTTCATAAAACTTATCTTTATCAGTTGATTTGTCTAGCAACTTCACTTGAATATTCGTTATATTTTGATTCGAAAAATCTGAATATCCATTTTTTATATCAGTGTTCTCAAAATAATATTGAACAAATTGCTCATTTAATTTATCGACATCGCCATTTATGAGCGCTTTAAAAAACTCGTTAATAACTCCGATCGAAGTTAATTTGTCTTCTACAATCAATTCGTTTGGTCTAGCTTTTGTAATATTTAAGTATTCCGATTCCTTAGATGGGTAATTAATTATTAGTATAGAAATTAGTAAAATCGCTAAAACCAGTATGCCAAATACAAATTTCATTTTCATGTTTACAACCACCTCCTCTTATATTATTTTTCTATAAATTTTGAAAATCTTGTATCGTCTAAGAATTTTTTGAAAGTCAGATCAATTATCTTTTCGAACGATAACGTTTCTCTCCACCTTTGCAGCTTTAGTTACGGGGGTGAGGTGCTATCTGAAGAGCTTGTCTTTTTAATAATCACGAAAAGATTATGTATATTGAAAGTAATATTATTGACACTAAAGCAACAATAGATGTATTTCTATTAAACTTAATAATCTCTTCGATTGGTTCTAATTCATCATTTTTATACATCCACCTTCGACCGAACAAAAAACTATCTCTAGGTTCCTTGATCGAGTATACTACAACAGCAATGACCGGTATAACTAATATAGAATATAAAATCTTCAGAATTAATGCGTCCATAAAATCAATCCTTTCATACAATGTGTGATTACTACAAATTTAAACAGATTCGCTAAATATTCATCTATTCAGCTTACGTTACACTTACCCCTCGCAACTTCAGCTAAGGAGTTCGATGTATCTAGATGAGCATTATTGTTTTTTTGCTCATCTCTTTGTTCTTCAAGCATCAAAATAAACATTACTTAACTTCCAAACACCGTCTTGATATACAAATTCCATAATACATACATAAATCGACTCTTCAGTTTCAATAATCACTTCGTATCCAGTTACAAAACGTAACTCGTCTTCGGATAATTCATAATATCTCTGTCTTAAAATGTATTTATATTTGGTTTCCAAAAACTTATACAAGTTGCCATTTTCAAAAGTTATTTTTTCTTTATCAATAGATACTCCCATTGCAACTTCTTTTTTCAAATATTCAATATTCCCTGACTTCAATGCATCATATATGCTTCTTGCTTTAATATCAACAATATTACGATTTTCATATTCTAAGCGATAATGGTTTTTTAGTTTTTCAAACTCATATTTTTGCTCATCAATTTTATTATTAAGATATATATTTTCTTCTTCTATGGCTTTTAACTCATTCGTTTTCATGTATGTAAATATTGAAAGTAAGACTAGTAGCATCGCTAGAAGTATCATATTTCGTTTCAAATTAAATCTCCTTCACTAACAATTTATTATGTGATTTTGATTTTTGGGGTTCTCGCTTTTCAGATAACGTTTCTCGTGTCCTCTACGCGAAGTGATGGAAATTGCGTGTCATGTGTAGAAATTTCACTTCCTCCTATTATTTTTAATTGACCCTAATAAGTCTATTAGTAAGTGTGGTTTCCCTATTACTTTACAATTCTATACTCAAAATATATTTGATCTTCAAATTTTTCTTCGTGACCTGAGTCCTCATAGACTATTCTACCACCCATTTTTTTATAAAATTCTATCGCCTTAGAATTATGCATATTACATGAATTGTAAAAAAATGTGATATTTTTCTTACTGCAGTATTCTCTGATATACGAAAAGACATTTGTACCAATACCCTTTTTTTGATATTCAGACAGAATGTAGAGTGAATTTAAACGTAATCCGATTCTTCCTAGGCTTTCTTGATTAGGGTTGCTAATACAAAAATAGCCAATTTGATTTCCGCCCTTTTCGATAATAATAATCTCATTTTTTATATCTTTAATTTGGGTTATGAATTTATTTTCATGCAATTCAAAATCAAATTCATCAATCATTCTATCATGAAAAATTCCTCTATAATTTTCTGCCCATACTTTTTGTCTTAGCTCAGCTAGCTTTTTAGCATCTTCTTCTTTTGCATGTCTAAAACCATACATATATATTCTCCATGATAATTATACTTTTCACTCAACATTTATTTGATTAATAAATCTGATCGAATAGATTCCTCATCTAAAATTTGTTCCACAATTTTCTTTTTGAACTAGTTTTATAACGTATTTTCAAAATTTCTGGCTCTAATATTTATCATAGCATTTCTCTCACCCCCCGCATCCCTGGTTGCGGGGGCGAGGTGTTATCCGAAGAACATAATTCATCGTGATTAATAACAAAAATACCGCACTCAACAAAACTCTGTTTGTGAAAGGTGAACTTTGATTTTATAACTTACGTTTTTCTCTATACTATTATTGTTATTTTCAATCATCATTTTCTAAAATTCAAATATCCGTTGTCTTGTCCGATTAATTACTACTTCGTTTGAAAATGTAATTAAATAATATAATGTCGAAAATATTGAAAAATATGGCTACAATCGAGTTAATCCTGAAAGTAAGCAAGTTGAAAAACAGGTAATCTTCATAAGATATTTCTTTTATAATCCTTCCTTTATCAATTAACACATAATTTCCATCTATTAAATCTGGTCCGCCACCAGACATTAATGATATACTGTAAACCACAATAATTGCACTTACTATTAACAAAAAAATTAGTATGTATCGAGTTCTGCTACTCAAAGATGCAATTATTTTATCTATCGGGATTCCTCTTTCGTCTTTCTCTTTTATGAATTGAAGATAAAAACCTATCAAAATAGTTTGTGCAATTATTAACCCGAAATAAAAATTAAATATATTATTGTCAATAATTTGTGACTTAATGATGTATGAAGTAAAGTGAAATGAAAGACCTATTGTCAGAAGAATTGCATTAATGCTAATAGTCAATAAATGCATATGGGCCCCTTTTCGAATTTTTTTGTTTCTAATCTTGTTCAGATACAAATAGTCTGTCAAAAAAACATATTGAGTTGTTTTTGATCATTAGGTCTTATTTTCTTTTTATTCCTTTTCAGATAACGTTTCTCGCAGCCTTAGTTGCGGGGGCGAGGTGTTATGAGAAGGCTTTACCAATAATAGTAACCTTGTCCGTATTCTTTAACCACTGCCTCGTTATATTCCACTTCTGAAGTGATTTCAATTTTTATCATTTTGTTTCTATCAGTTTTTGGAATTGATAGTATATAACTTGGTCTGACAAACATATTATCTTCTACTTCAACTAAATAATCATCTATCTTTGAAAATGTAAGTATTCTACACTCTTCATCATCAACATAGACTTTTACATTACTCTTTTCTAAATTCACCCATACCTCTGGGTCCATAATTAAATCGAGTTCTGAAGTATAGCCTTTGTCCATGACCTTTTTAACTCTCGTTACAGACATTGGGATGAAATGAATATAATTTGACTGTTCCCCTGACCACATATTCATCCTATAAACTTCCAACTTATCAATTATAAAATTCATATTATTCTTGCATGACAAATCAAGATTGCTTAACCAAACTTCCAATGTATTTACAGAATAATTTTGATCAAATATTCCAATCTGATCTTCCTTCTCACTTAAAATCATTTCATAATTTCCGTTATCATCACCAATCACTGAAACATCCCTTGATGTGAAATTAATAATCGGCTGTTTTACTGGACTTCCATCTAAATACTTAACAGTCCCTGTCACTTTTGTAAAACTCGGTTGAAATTCAAAAGTCTGATTATCTGCCTTAATGACAATGCTCTCATCAGACGTTAATACCTTATCTAATGAAACTTTAACCTCAAATTGATTATCAAGCGTTATAACTACGTCCGAGTGAATAAGTTTATCCCCAATATAAACATTCAAAGTAACTTTATCGTTTTGAAAGCCTGCCCCATATATTTTTATGAATGGTTCATTCTCCATAACCCATTCTTCATTTTTAACTGCACTAAATAGTTTCACATTACATTTTGGATTGTTGTTAATATAAATTTTAATTTGATTTTTTATCATTCTGTTACTCCTCTTTTTAATTAGCTTTCTCATTACGTTCCACGTACTCCCGAAGTTGCCAGCGGTTTTTGTCGCATTTTTGGGAGTATGTTGTTAAACGAAGTACCGAGCGTGCATTTTATTTTCTTTTTCCATGAATAAAAAAATGCCAACTACTTGTATCTTCGAATATATCCTCTATGTGCCTTACTTTTAGTATTTCAAAATCCCGCATCAATTTTATTACATCATCAATCTCGCAATAATAATGAGGTACATTTATTTCTGGTTCTTCCATTTTTATAATTGTATTTTTATCTACAATAATATTGCTTTCCTTCGTGAATGACGGGCTCTTTTTTGAACATAACGTTACAAAGTATTCTCCACCTGGTTTTAAAACTCTGCACATTTCATTTAAAATATTTATAATTCCAGCTGAATCTGTATGTGAAATCACATGAAATGCTAGCAAACAGTCAAATTTGTCTGAACCATATGGTAACTGATTAATGTCTCCATATTTTGTTGAAATCTCGACTCCTAGCTTTTCTGCTTTCTCTTTCAAACTTTTGAGTGAATAATCTGAAAGATCGAAACTATAAGTTTCAAAACCATTCGCTGCAAACAGCAATGAATGTCGGCCTAACCCGCAACCAAGATCCAAGAATGTTTTAAAACTTTTTGACTTCCATCTTTCTAGATAATAGTAAATATCTACACTAGGTGTATTCCAAATATCATTATCTGCCGCTGACCAATTCCATTCTTTTGACTGCACCATTAGATCCTCCTAAATTAGTGTTTTAATAGCGTGAGGTATTTCGTTTAACGGCTCAGGCTTTACGAAGTCATGTTGATCTTTGATACTTGTGGCAAAGTCATCGGATTTCGTAAAGACGTTGTTGGGCGACGTGCCGCATGGCACCGACCGACGACGGCGAAGCCTGAGAGTTGTTATCTCTTTTCTCCCATTGCTAATAAAAATTCTCCGTTGTCCACCATTGTATCTTTTGTATAGCTTGCCAATTCAATGTTTATAATTGTTTTTAGCGCTTCCTTATTTTTACTTATCTCTTCAATACTCATTTGATTTCCACATGAAATACATGGGCTTCCACCAAATTTAACAGGTTCAAACCCATTATTTTCAAATAAACTTCTTAACTCTTTTGCTTCAAAAAAGTGTCTTGCTGGATGATTTACTTTTTCATGTTTTGGTAAATCTCCACTCTCAATTACTCGATCAATAAACCAGTATTCAGGCTCACTAAAAAAGTCAGTCATTTGTCGTCCA
>Ga0209570_1000318_pt1 | contig 75602 bp, 76 predicted proteins | sample EBPBio172007_DNA_FD_185861 | JGI IMG/M metagenome (GOLD analysis project Ga0209570, IMG submission 185861) | Wastewater treatment Type I Accumulibacter community from EBPR Bioreactor in Madison, WI, USA - Reactor 1_9/17/2007_ DNA (SPAdes)... | ecosystem: Engineered > Bioreactor > EBPR >... | reverse complement strand
CGCCGCCCGGACCAAGATCGCCCAACTCAACCAGATCGCTCCTGAAGGACCCCATGATCACGGCGCCGCCGTGCCGACCTGCCCCCGCTGAACACGAAGTTCAGAGAACAAACATGGCTACGGCTTCCACCCGCTGTGCGCCTTCCTCGACCACGGCAAGACGGGCACCGGCGAACCGCTCGGCATGCTGCTGCGAGCGGGGAACGCTGGGTCGAACACGGCCGCTGACCACATCGCCGTGACCAAGACGGCGCTGGCGGCGGTGCCCGGGATCAACCCCTCCCGGCCCGGCAAGAAAGTCTTGATCCGCACCGACGGCGCCGGTGGCACCCGGGAGTTCCTGACCTTCCTGGACCGGCGCGGCCTGTCGTACTCCATCGGGTACACCCTGCCCACCAGCACGCCCCAGCTGTACGCGCTGATCCCCGAGACCGCCTGGCAGGTCGCCCTCGACGCCGACGGCGACGTCCGGGACGGCGCGGCCGTCGTCGAGCTCACCGACCTCCTCGCGGCTAAGGGTCTCCTCACGGGGTACCCGGCCGGGATGCGGGTCATCGTCCGACGCGAACGACCCCACCCCGGCGCCCAACTCCGCTTCACCGACGTCGAGGGGTACCGGCTGACCGCTTTCGTCACCAACACGACCCGTGGGCAACTGGCCGACCTGGAACTACGCCACCGGCGCCGGGCCCGCTGCGAAGACCGGATCCGCATCGCCAAAGACACCGGCCTGACCAACCTGCCCCTGCAGGGCTTCGCCCAGAACCGAATCTGGCTCCTGATCGTGCAACTCGCGAACGACCTGATCGCGTGGATGGGCATGCTGGCCTTCACCAGCACCGATGCCCGCCGCTGGGAACCCAAGACGCTACGGCTGCGGCTCTTCACCATCGCAGCCACCCTGGCCCACACCGGTAGGCAACGCCTGCTCCACGTCAAGGTCACGGCGCCCTGGGCGGGACTCTTCACCACCGGATGGGACCGCCTCGCGATCCTGGCCCCGCCCTGAGCAACGCCACCACCCCGCCCCGACAACCCGCAACACAGCCCTCGTCCGTGGAAGACGACGCCCACCGGAAGCGCCGCCCCGGGACATTGTCATACCCACCGGCCAGAATCAGCCCCACCGAGGCGTCAACGACGGCCCGGCCCCCACCAGCAAGCCCCCATGCAACATCCGGGCTAGCCGGTCAAGATCAGCGTGGGTTACTGCACGAGCACGGTGGTGGTGGCGGCGTTGTCGATGGTGCTCAAAGCCTTGCCGCCGACGAACCAGAGCACTTCGAGGGCCCCGTCACGGGTGCGGGTGGCGGCCATGGCCTCGACGGCCCCGAGGCTCTTGGGGTGCAGTGTCCAGGTGGCGCCGGCGTCGGTGCTGGTAGCGAGCCGTGCGCTGGTGGTGATCACGACGATGGTGCTCTCGTCGGCCCAGGCAGCGAGCACGACCGTCTCCGGCGGGTGCAGCGAGGTCCAGGTTGCGCCGTTGTCGCTGCTGGCGAGTAGCCCTTGGGCGGTCGTGGCAAGCAGCCGGCCGGTGCGCGGCGAGGCTGCCAGGTTTCTCGGTTCGGCCGGGATGGCCCGGCCGGTCCAGGCCTTGCGGTCGGTGCTGGTGCGCAGGGCGCCGTCGAATCCGGTCACGTTGGTGGGTCCGACGGTCAGTGCGTGGAAGTCGGACTGTCCACCTCGGGACTGCTGCTGCCAGGTGCGTCCCCCGTCGGCGGAGGTGAGCAGCCCGACCGGTCGGGGAAGATTGACGCCAACGCCGGGGTGGCCGGAGGCGTAGAAGGTGCCGTCGGGACCGACGGCAAAGCCCATGAGGTCGATGACCGGGCCGGTTTGGAGCAGCTGGCCACCGACCTGACGAAACAGGCCTTCGTGGGTGGCCAGCAGCAGATCTCCGGTCTTGGGGTCGCGGGCGATGCCGTGCACATGGGTGATCGGGATGGGCGCCGTGGCCGGCTGCGAGACCGCGACTGATCTGGTCGGGGTGGACCCGGCCGGGGTCGTGACGGCCGTTTGGCTCGATGACGCTGCGGACTGCGGGGGCGTTGGGGTGCACGCCGCCAGGACGACCGCGGCGGAGGCGGTGACAGCGGCCATGACGACGACCGGACGAAGCCTGGACCTGGTCATCGGCGGTAGTTGAGGGCGATCATCATCCCCGCCTCGGCGTGGTAGATGTTGTGGCAGTGGATCATCCAGTCGCCCTTGTTGTCGGCGTCGAGGTCAATCGCGAGGGATTGCATGGGGGCCATCAGGACGGTGTCTTTGCGCAGCCCGGAGGGCAGCGCAAAGGTGTGCCCGTGCAAGTGCAACGGGTGGCTCATCATCGTCATGTTGGTGGCGTTGATCCGCAGCCGCTGCCCGGCGGTCACGGTGAGGGGTTCGTTCTTGCCGAACGGTGCCCCGTTGATGCCCCACTGGTATGGCTTCATCGACCCTTGCAAGGCGAGGTCGGCGTTGGCGTCCGGGGTCTTGGAAGGCAGCATCGAAGACGTGGCTGGCTGGAGCTGGGAGCCGATCAGGATCTGGCCGGACAGTTCGCTCGGGTTGGCGTTCGAGCCTGGGGCGGTGCCGGTGCCGGTGCGGACCAGGGCCAGGCCTTGACCATCGCTGGTCTTGCCGAACGGCCTGGCCACCAGCGGGAAGACGCCGTCGGTGAGGGTGACGATCGCGTCATAGCGTTCGCCCATCCCGATGTAGAACGCCGATACCTCGGCGGGTTGTACGGCGTGGCCGTCGGTGTGCGTGATCGTCATGGAGTGCCCGCCCAGGGCGACGGTGAAGATCGTGTCGGAGGCGGCGTTGATGACCCGTAGCCGGACCCGTTGACCGGGTTTGGCGGTCAAGACGTCGGGGTCGGTGGGTGGTTTGCCGTTGATCAGGAACAGCGGGTAGGTCACGTCACCGGCATCCCCCCACGGCGCAGCCCCCATCGACATCCCGCCCATGCCACCCATCGACCCGTGGTCCATGCCTCCCATGCCACCCATGCCCCCCATTCCGCCGGTTGCGGGGCCGCCGTCGGCGATGAGCTTAGTGAGGATGTCGTCGGGGCTGGTGCCGGTGCCGTCGATCCAATCATCAAGAACGAGGACCCATTCGGCGTCGTAGCCGCCCGGCTCGCGCGGGTCATCAATGATCATCGGTGCGTACAGGCCCCGGTCGAGCTGTACCCCGACGTGCGGGTGGAAGAAGTAGGTGCCGGGGTCGGGGGCGGTGAACTCGTACACGAACGTCCCGCCGGGCCTGACGGGGTCCTGAGTCAGACCCGGCACCCCGTCGGCGGCGTTACGCAGCCGAATGCCGTGCCAGTGGATGGTCGTGTCCGCCGGCAGCTGGTTGTTCAGAGTCAGGCGTAGGAGGTCACCAGCGGTTGCCCGCACGAGCGGTCCGGGCACGCTTCCGTCGTACCCCCACGTCGAGACGGTGCGCCCGGCCAGGTCGAGGGTGACCGGTTTGGGGGTCAACGTCTTGGTGACGACCTTCTGCCCAGGGGAGGGAGTGAGTGCTGTCGGAGATCCGAACGGCGTGGTCGGCATACCCGAGCCTGTCGTGGAGGCGGTGCATGCGGTCAATGCCGCGGCCGAGGCCACGCCCAAGGAGCCGAGTAGAACGGTGCGTCGGGAAAGCAGGGGGGAGGTCATGATGCCTTTCGCAGTGGATGACGGTGAGGGTTTCAGTGGCCGTCGACGATGAGGCGGCGCCGTTGTTCGTACTCCTCGGGGCTGATCTCGCCTCGGGCCAGACCCTCCTTGAGCAGAGTCAGCGGGTGCGGTCGCTCAGGGTCCTGCTGGGCGCGTCCAGCGGGCAGCAGATGCCGGACGACCAGCAGGACCGCGATCCAGAAGGCGAGGGTGCCGGCACCCATGACCAGCCACATCCACCAGCCCATCCCAGACCCGTTGCCCCACATCATGGCAATCTCCTCTGTCACGACCGAGCCGACTCAGCGCGGCTCCTCAGGTCCACAGTGCGCACGGCACCTCAAGGCTGAACGGTCGCGGGGTTGAGGTTTGACGAAGACCGACCTGGGATGAGGGCATCCGCACCAGCGGGTGGGCCACGACCGGCGACACTGGTCGGCGTGAGCACACCACCGCCGCCGACCAGAGTGCTGGTCATCGAGGACGAGAAGACCTTGGCAGGCATGATCGCCGCCTACCTGACCAACGCGGGATATCAGGCCACCGTGGTCCACAACGGCACCGACGGGGTCCTGGCGGCACGCGAGCAGAACCCTGACGTGGTGGTCCTGGACCTCGGCTTGCCGGGGCTAGAGGGGATCGAGGTATGCCGCCAGATCCGCACCTTCAGCGACTGCTACGTCCTGGTGGTCACGGCCCGCAAGGACGAGGTCGACACCCTCATCGGGCTGTCCGTGGGCGCGGATGACTACATCACCAAACCGTTCAGCATGCGCGAGCTCGTCGCCCGGGTTCAGACCGTCCTGCGCCGTCCCCGCACCGGACCCGCGATCGCCGATAACGCCGGCGACGAGCCGGCCCGGGTGTTCGGCCGACTACGCGTGGACCCGGCCGGTCAGCGGGTCCACCTGGACGGGACTGAGGTGGCCTTGACTCCCACCGAGCGGGATCTGCTCATGGTGTTGGCCCGGCGCCCGACCATGGCCTTCAGCCGCGCCCAACTGATCCAGGACGTCTGGGGGCCTGACTGGTTCGGCGACGAACACCTTGTCGACGTCCACATCGCCCACCTGCGGCGAAAGCTCGGCGACGACCCCGAGACCGGCCGCTACATCACCACGGTGCGCGGTGTCGGCTACCGGATGGGGCCAGGATGAGCCCCCTTCGCCGCCGGCCCTCACGAGGCCTGGCCGCCCGGCTGCTGGCCGGACAATCAGTCGTCCTGGTCGCCGGCGCGCTCACCGTCGGGTTGGTCGCCGCGGTCGTCGGGCCGCCGATCTTCCACCAGCACCTGCTGGAAGCCGGACACCAGCAGAACTCCCCCGAACTGGTGCACATCGAGATGGCCTACCGGGATGCCTCGCTCATCGCGGTCGGTGTCGGCCTGGTCATCTCCCTGATCGCTGCCGGGATCGTCACCTGGGTGCTCGCCCGACGTTTACGTCGCCCCCTTGAACAGCTCACCGCGGCCGCCAGGGACTTGAGCCGAGGCCACTACGCGACCCGGGTTCCGGACGTGGCCTCCGGCACCGAGCTAGACACCCTCGCCAGCGCGTTCAACACCATGGCAGCTCGGCTCGACAGCGTCGAGGACACCCGGCGACGGATGCTGTCCGACCTGGCCCACGAGCTGCGCACCCCGGTCGCCACGATCAGCGCCTATCACGAGGGATTGCACGACGGGATCGCCCAGCTCGGGCCCGAGTCCCGGTCCGTGCTGACAGAGCAGACCCAACGCCTAGCCCGGCTGGCCGACGACATCGATGACGTCTCCACCGCGGAGGAAGGACGACTGAACCTCCAACTAGCGACAACCGCCGTCGCAGACTTGTTGTGGTCGGCCCATGAGAATCTACGCGATCAGTACGCCGATGCCGGCGTCAACCTCGTCATCGACGCCGGCGACGCGGCCGGGCAGAGCGTGCGCGTCGATCGATCCCGGATCGGACAGGTCCTGACCAACCTACTGACCAACGCCCTGCGCCACACCCACCCAGGGGGAACAGTGTCCCTCAGCGCCCAGCGGGTCGACGAGCAGGTGATCATCAGGGTCGCCGACGACGGGGACGGCATGAGCGCCGAACAGCTCGAGCACGCTTTCGAGAGGTTCTATCGCGGCGACGCCGCACGCACCCGCGACCGCACCGGCACCGGAATCGGATTGACCATCAGCCGCGCCATTGTCGACGCACACGGTGGGTTCATCACGGCGACTAGCCCCGGAGCGGGCTGTGGAACTGCCCTGGTGATCGAGTTGCCGGTCCCCAGGTGAGTCCACGTCTCAGCCGCCAAGGACGAGGCAGGCCGCCCGAAAGGCGCCCCGAGGGGTGGAGGCCGTTGTAGCTGCAAACAACAACGGCGCGCGGCGGCGGCCTGCAGCTCACTCGACCGGCATGACGCCATGTTCCTGAAGTTCTGCCACCTGAACGTGCTGCAACCGCGCAACCGTCTTGCAGGATCCGCTGGATCTCAACAGCAGGCGAGCTATCCCGGCGTGCTGGTAGGGGTGTCGCTGAGGTTGCCGATGCGCCAGATCTCGAAGATGTGGTGGGTGGGTCCGCTGGCGTAGGAGAACTGACCGATGCCAGTGTTTGTGCCTTGGGCTTCGATCGTGGTCTTGCTGGCGGGATCCCAGACGATCATGACGTGGCCGATCTGGTTGGGGCCGAGGTAGGAGTCCCAGAAGATCAGGTCTCCCGGGCGTTCTTGGCCGGCAGCGACACGGTAGCCGTTGCCGGCGGCGAGCCAATCACGTTGCGCGCCGGCGGTTCTGGGGATGGTGATGCCGATCTGGGCGAAGGCGGCGCGGGTGAATCCTGAGCAGTCGTAGGCGTCGGGCCCGTTGGCACCGAACACGTAGGGTTTGCCGATCTGGGCTTTGGCCCACGTCAGCATCGCGGCGACGCGTTCGCCTGTCAGGGGCGGCAGGTTGGGGTTGCCGTTGCCGCCGGGGCTGCAGTCGCTGGGGTCGCCCAGGATAGTTCCGCCGCCGTAGGCCTGGGCGTAGTACAGGACATCGTTCACGTACCAGGTGGCGTGGTTGTAGCCGAAGATCGCGGTGCGGACGCCGGCTTCACCACCGGTGGAGACCCCCAGTTTGGTGAGGTAGTTTGCGGCGGTGTAGATCGAGTCGGCGTCGTTGGTGATGATGGCGCGGCCGTCTCCGTCGCCGTCGACGCCGTACGTGGCCCAGGTCGCGGGCATGAACTGCATCAGACCTTGGGCGCCGGCGCTGGAGACGGCCTTGGTGCGGCCGTGTCCGGTTTCTTCCATCCCGATTCCGGCCAGCAGCGTCCACGGCAGCTTGTACCGGACGGCCGCAGCCACGTATAGGGTCTTGATGTTCTCGGGGATGGGCAGGGCGGGGTTGGTCAGGGACGCACTGCGGTCGGGGCCGGGAGCGGGCAGGGCGAACCCGATCCCGCCTTCGACGTCGGTTGGCACGGTACCTGCGGTGGGTGGGGGTGAGGGGGCGACGGCTTGACCGGTGAGGGGGGCGCCGTGGGCGAGCATGAACGGGATCGGGTCGATCGGGGTGCCGTTCTGCCGCAGCTCGAAGTGCAGGTGGTTGCCCGTCGATGCGCCGGTGGATCCTTCGACCCCCAGAGGTCGGCCCATTGCGACCGTGGCGCCGACGGCGATGCCGGGGTTGATGCTGGCCATGTGCCCGTACAGGCTTTGCAGACCCCCGCCGTGGTCGATGATCACGGCGTTGCCGTACCCGCCGAGCGGTCCGGCGTGGCTGATCGTGCCAGCGGCGGCCGCCACGACGGGCCCGGGTCCGGGCAGGGAGGCGAGGTCTTGCCCTGCGTGCAGTTGCCATCGCAGGTAGACCGGGTCATACCGTTGCCCGAAACCACTGGTCAGGGCGTACGCCTGAGCAAACGGCGGCCGCCAGGCGCCGGTGGCGGGGATCGCGGCGCTGCTGCATTCGGTGGCGCGGATCTGTTCGGCCACGGCGGGGGTTTGTGCGCTGACCAGGAAGGCTGCAGCGAACAGCGGCACGAACAGCAGCACCAACAGGGAGCCCAGGACAGCGGCAATCTTCTTCATCGCGGTGGCGTCTTCAGGCGGCGGTGGCGATGGCTTCGTTGGTGAAGGTCAGTTCCCGCTCGAGCGGGTGCAGGACGGTTTGGACCTTGTAGGTCTGCTCGCCCACGCACCACAGAGCGCGGCCCTTGGATTGCATGGCCCACCCGGTGATCAGGTCGCGGGCCATCGGACCTAGCCCGAGCATGGTGTCGAGGTCTTCAGCGACGCCAGCGCGTTGCCCGTGCAGGATCTTGATGTCGGCCAGGTGCAGCAGGTCTTTGGCGATGGTGGCCGCCTGGGAGCCGACGTCCCCGGCTGAGAGCAGGTCGGAGGGTTTGTGGGCGACGGCGAACTGGATGTCACCGCCCATCCCGGCGCAGCCACGGGACAGCCGTAGGTCGGCGTCGAAGGACTTGACCGCTTCGGGGCCGAGCCGCAGCTGTTTCCAGGACTCATCTCGCACCACGATGCGCAGGTCGCCGGGTTCGGCCATCTCCCGCATCCCCCGACCCCAACTGTTGAGGCAGGTCAGGGCGATCCCGACGGCGTCATCACCCAGGGGTTCCAGCCGGGACAGGGACAGCGATTGGATCGGGGCGGCCCAGTCCACCTCGATGGTGGTGTAGTCGTCGAACAGGCCAGCCAGAGGCCCGTTCACCAGCTGCCCCAACGCGTCGCGCAGCAACCGGGTTTCGTCCAGGAAGTGCCGCGCCGTGGCGTAGCGGCATTGCTCGATCAGGGCTGGGCTGGGGTTGTCCAGCAGGTGCCACAGCTGCGGGATGGTGGTCTCCCGCAGGTGGGTGGCGGCCTGGCCGTACCCGGTGAGGTCTTGCAGACCGGCCATGACGACACGGTCCTCGGTGGGACCGAAGGGGACGTGCACGGTGCCGATCCGCTGAGAGCCGACCAGTCCGCGGACCAGGGTGAGCCAGCGGCCGAAGATGATCGCGGCGCGGCTGGTGGCCTGCTCCGGGGACAGGCCGTCCCAACCTTGGATGAGCGGACCGAACGCCAGGGGGTTGATCCGAGCAGGCATGCCCGGGCCGATCACGAACGGCTCCACGCCCAGCGCACGGGCCAGGCGCTCGTATTCGTCCTTGGGGTCACCCAGGATGAAAGTGCGGTACCCGAAGTCCATCATGCGCAGGCAGAACGCTTTGGTGGTGGCCGACTTACCCGTGCCGGGTTTGCCGAAGGAGAAGATGTTGGGGTTGGTGACCGGCACGTCGTCGCGCAGCACCCACCCCAGCGGGTCGCAGTAGAACGATCCGCCCGAGAGCATGTCGATGCCCATCTGGGCCCCGGTGGGGGGTAGTCCGGGGGTGGCGATGAACGGCCACCACACGGGGGCTTGGTCGGAGGTCATGCGGTAGGTGGCTACCGGGGCGGTTGCAGGGGCCCACCCGGCGTCCACGCGGCGGGGGCCGCCGCGGGGGACATGGTGGAACGGTTTGGGTTCACGGGCAGCCTTGACCGGTGTGGGGACGGTGGGCAGATCGTGGCCGAAGTCGGCCAGCAACGCCGAGATGTCCCGGCCGCGTCGGGCTGTTCGGGCGGCTCGGCGGTTCATGAGTCGCCCTTGCGGGTCAGGCTGATGCCCAACGGGATCGTCGAGGCCGCGAACGCGCTGTCTTGGGACAGGTCCAAGCGAAGCGGAGCGAACCCGGCGCGCCGGACGGCGGCGTCCAGGCGTCGCCCGTATTCGGCGATCCGGTAGGTCTTGGGGACGGTGACCGTGCACACCGCGTAGGGACGGGTCAGGGAGTTGCCGCGGGCCAGTTTGCGGTCCAGGCCGCGGACCTTCTCGGCCTCGTCCCTGGCGCGGGTGCGCATCTTGACCTTGGCTTTGGTGCGCAGCTCCTCCCCCAGGTCGGCCGCCCACTCGCTGGTGGCCGAGGCCCGGTCAGCGGCGGAGGAAGCCAGGATCGGGAACGCCACGAGATAGGAGCGACGCTCCCCCGGCTCGGTAGGAGTCAACACCGGGGCAAGCGCGCCCATCATCGCCCCTTTCACCGGCAACTTGATGGTGGCGGACACCGAGTTCCAGGCGTCGTGGGAGTAGTGCCGTGCGACGGGGTCGGCGCCGGAGGGACCGGCCATCGCCCAGGGGACCTCAGCGTTGACGCCCGGGTCGTGTTCGGCGGCGGCCAGGGCATCGATGATCCCTGCGCGGTCGGCCGGGGCGAATCCGGTGCGGGCGGCCAGCGCCAGTTGAGGGCTCGTCAACCACGTCACCTCGGTCATACCCATCCCACCCCGCAGCTGGGCTTCGACCTCGCTCATCGCCCCGTACAGCACCCGGGCACGTCCCTCCAGGCCGCCACCGGACTCGCGGGCGTCCCTACCGATACGGGTCTCGGGGACCACGATCGTCACGAACGCTTCACAGCGGACGCTGGCCTGGGTCAGGCGTGCCTGGAGCTCGTCGTTGATCCGCCGTGCCGCATGCGGGGCGGCGTCGCGGCGGTGACGGGCCAGCCACTGGTCGCGTTCGGCGCCGTCCTCGGGCACGGTGCGCACAACGAACAAGATCTCGTCGATCAGCTCGGTCCGGGATGCCAGATCCAACAGCTCGGACAGGCCCTTGCCCAAGCGAGCCCGCTCGTCGGCCTCTTTCATCCCGATCCCCGGGTGGACGACAGCGGCCGTCACCGCCCAGGTCCGGGCGCGGTGGTCGGCGATGATCGCCACCCGCTCCTGGTGGGGTCCCTGTGGTGGTCCGTCGTGGATGGTGACCCCGGCCAGGACCCCGGGAAGATCGACCTCATCCAGGGCGGCGGCTTGACCCTTGCCGGCTTTGGCGCGGAACCGGGCCCACCCCATCAAGCTGCCGACGGCGTACACCAGCCACGCCCAGAACCACCCCGTGGCTGAGCGTCCGCGGACCGGGACGACGGCCACTGCGGACACCAGCGCCCACAGGAGCAGGAACAGGCCGGCGCTGGCCCACGCGCCGGATTGGATCGCCCAGAACATCGGCAGGCTCGACAGCCCGACGGTGGCCAGTTGGGGGCCGGACAGCCCGAAGAACCAGCCGATTCTTGCGCGGGTGTAGTCGCTGTAAATAGCGGTCATATCGTTGCCTCTTTCCTGGTCACAGCACGACGGCGGCAGCCTCGGCCCCACTGGCCCCACCGGCCGCGGCGCCAGCACCTGCGGGCGCGGGTGAGCCGCCGCCTGCCGGGGCTCCTTGACCTCCTCCGACGTTGGGTGCGCCCGCCGGTGGCGGCGGTGAGGGTGGGGACGGTGGCGTCGCCGGGGTCCCCGATCCGTTGGTGTCGGGGTTGTCGTTGTCGCTGGGGCCGCTGCTGGACCCGCGGGAACCTCCGCGGCGGGTGGTGGTGAAGTCGGGGATGTAGGACGGCGATCCGACCCCCATCTGATTGGTCAGATCCGCACCGATGGCAGCAGCGCGCGTGGCGGTGTTACCGGCCATCTGCATACCGGCAGCCACCCCCGCCCCGATCGGGCCCAGGGCCGACAGCGCGGACCCCATCCCGGAGCGGAACCGGGATCCGGTGGCGTCCTCACCGGCGCTCTCGGCTTGAGAGCGGCCGCTGGCGTCACTGGTGGACGCCGCATCCGAGGTGTCGGAGGCGCCACCGTCGCCGCGCAGCAGCCCGGACAAGCCACCCTGGGCGTCCAGGCCGCGGCGCATCGCCGCTCCCGAGCTGGTGCCCGGGTCCACGAACGCCAGCAACTTGAACAGGGCAAGGGGGGTGAAGCAGCCGATGAGGATGAGCAGGACGCCGGGAACGGCGGTGCCGACGGCTTTGGCCAGGTCCTCGGTCATCCCAGTGACCACCCCTGAGGTCATCTGCACACCCACCCCCAGGACCATCGCCATCACCACCGGAGTGAACGCGGCGGCGATGAACCAGCGCAGGGACTTCCAGAACCAGAACCGGCCGACCTCGGAGACCAGTCCGGCGGCGCTGACCGGGGCGGTCGCGGCCAGGATCATCAGAGCACCGGCGCGGGTGAGCATGACCAGGGCGTGCCCGATCGCGGCGAACACCAGGAAGATGCCCATCACCCCCAGCACGGTGGCGATGGTGCCGTCGGTGATGTCCTTGGTGGAGAACCCGGCGAAGGGTTGCCACGCAGACATCGCGTCGACGTGCAGTAACCCTTGCAGTAGTGCGCGCGTTAGTCCACCGCAGGCGGCAAGGATGGCCACGGCCATCCCGATCCAGGCGGCCCAGACCATCACGAACTGAGCTGACCCGATCACGGCTCGGGCCAGTGATGCGCCATCGCGCCGGAACGCCGCGATCCCGAGTTGGATCATCAGCATCATCAGCAGCAGGGCCCCGGCGATCCAGAATGTGGCCTGGTACACCGCGCGACCGGGGCCGCCTTCGGCCAGGTCGGGGGTCAAGAACGCGTCTTCGATGTTCAGGACCAGTTTCAGCAGCCACAGCCCGGCGTTCCACAGCCCGAGCATCGCGGCAGTCCAGGCGTCGGCGGCGACCTTCCCAGCGGCGTTGCCGAGGTAGGTAAACGGGTTGAGGTGGTCCCACCAGTCATCGGCCGGTAGGACGACCAGCGCAGCGGCCGGCGCGAGGGCTAGGGGCGTCTTCATCCTTGATCTCCGCTGGTCCAGGTGCGCCAGCCGGCGCGGATGGCCACCGTCGTCCCGGGCCAGGTGGAAGGGGCCCGCGCCGGGGGGGCGCCGGGGCCGATCATCCAGCGAGCCGAGCTGGCGTCCCAGGCCATCCGTTCGCAGTGGCCGTAGCCGATGGCGGCGTCGGCGCTGGCGGTGGCGCGCACGTGCAGCAGGACGCAGGCCAGCACCCAGTCGGGGCCGTCGACGCCTTTGATCTGGGCGCCGGCCGGTGTCGCCACGACCGTGGTCGTGACTGCCTTGGCTTGTCCCGGGCTGTTCTTGCCGAGGAAGGCGACCACGTTGGCGGTCATCTCCCATTCCTGCGCCCCGACGCCGCCGGGCAGGGCCCAGGCGTCGTACACCTGGTGTGCGGCAGGGATCGACATCGACTGCAGCACCGTGGTTTCGATCGCGGCCAGCTGACCGACCGCACCCTGGGGCGTGTGCGGGAACCCGGTGGGTACCTGGGCTGGGCCGGCGCCGGTGGCCGGCGGGATGGTGATGGCCTCGGCCGGTGTGGTGGCCTGTTCGCCCCCACGGGCGTCCTGGGGACCGGCGGTGTACATCGCCGCGGCCGCGATCTGATCACGCCCAGCCGGGTGGGGGATGTCCAGCGATGCCGGGGAGGAGCCGGTAGCGGGGTGGGCCGCGGTGCCGACGGCGACGTACACCGCGTAGCCCAGCCCGAGCAGGGCAGCCAACGCTGCGGCGGCCACCGCGGTCAGGGTGGCCAGCAGGCGGCGGCGATCCCAGGCGCCCTGAGCAGGTATAGCGGTGGCGTCGAATCTGGCCATCAGACGCAGCCCGTGCCCGTCATGGCCTTGACCACGCCCGGCAGGACCATGTATCCGATCCCGGCCATGAAGATCACCACGATGGAGACCACGCCTGCTTTCGAGGCGTGCGGCATCGAGAAGATCCGTCCCGCCACGATCGCGCCGATGCCGACGGCGACACCGACGATGAACAGGGCCAGCGTTCCCCACAGGACGTACCCAGTCAGCTGGTCCGCATAGACCTGAGCCCCGGGAGGGGCCACCGGGCAGACGGCGGCAGGCGGCGCAGCGGTGATGAGGTTCATCGACTACTTCCCTTCATGGGTGGTGTGAGCTCTGCGTGGTTCAGCAGGCGTGCTGCGCAGCTGATCAAGGGCGCAGGTAGTGGGGTGGAGTCCAGGCCTCGCACAGCCAGGCCGGCATCGTGGGGCACCTCCAGCAGGTCACCGCGTGCGTCGATCGCGGCGCTCAGATGGCCCAGGGCGCCGCTGACTTCACGCGGCCAGCGGCGGCGTCTCGAGCCGAGGACGCCAGCCACGATGCGGGCCTGGGGCAGCAGCGCTGCGGCCGACTCCAGGCGTCGCAGGCCTGGCACGGTTGCGACGGTCAGGACGATCACCGTGGGGGCGGCAAGGAGGTGTTCGCTCAGCCAGCTGGGGCCGGTCAGGACCTGTCCCAACTCCCAGCCGATGTCCACCACGGTCGGAAGGTCAGACTCGGTGGGCAGGGGCACCTCGCCGGGACACATGAGGACCTGGTTGCAGCGTTCGATCAACACGTCCTCGCGGCGGCCCTGGAGCCAGCCGCTGGGGTGCGCTCCCAGCTCGGCGGTTGCCGCCGCGGACAACCCTGAAGCGGTCAGGGTGGCGCATTCGATCAGGCGTGAGGGGCCGCCGGCTGCGGTGGCCACGGCCAGCGCGGTGGTCGATGCCCCGCATGATCCGGTGGCGCCGAGGACCGCGACCGTAGGTCCGGACGGTGTCCACGAGGTGCTGCAGGGCGCTTGGGGTGTGTGGGCGCGGCGGGGCCGGAACTGGCCTTCTTGGACGGCGTGCCAGGCTCGACGCAGCTCGGCAACGCTGACCGCGGACCGGGTGGCGGTGCTCGTCTGCGCGTTCATCGTGGCCGCCGGTTGAGCTCGATCCCAGCGGTGCGGCGCGCCTCCAGCGCAGCGCGGACCTGGGCCGCGGGCAGGGTGGCCAGCATCTCTTTGGCGGCTTGGGCGGCTTTGATGCGGTCCAGGCAACCGGCCAGGTCGGCGATCGCGGCGCTTTCGCCGTTCACGTCAGCCAGGAGCTGCTCGACTTGCTGATTCGTCATGCTCGTCATCACCTCGTCGCCTAAAGCGCCGGGACCGCGCCGGGTGGTCATCTCACGGCGGGTTTGGTGGTTCACGCCGGGATCGGGCATGACCGGCTCAGGACGTCCAGGGTCTTGGCGGCACGCCGTCGCACCGTCCGCGCCGACACGCCCAGATCGGCCGCCACTGCCTGCGAAGCGGTAGGAGTCATCAGCCCCTGCTGGCCCCGGCGGGAGCCTCGGGTGCCTCCGGCGTCGGCTGCCTCGGCCAGGCGCAGGAGCAGGGCGCAGTCGTGGGTGGTCACAAGTCCCTGATGGATGGCCTCGGCGAGGACGTCGACCAGGTCACGGGCGGCCTGGTCGACGTCCTCGGGGGCCAGGGAAAGGTGGTTCCACAGCAACGCGTCTGGACCCACGGGCCGAGTTCGGTACCAGGTCAGGTCGCTGGCGCGAAGGTGCTCACCGACACCCAAGTCTCGAAGGACGCCTTTGCGGGTGTTCGCCAGGATGTTCGCGGCCACCTTGTGACCGCGCTGCCAGCCGAAGGTGCGCGCTTCCATCCACAGTTGGCCGGCGACGACCTCGTCGATGCGGGGGGTCAGGGTCCGCAACCGGTGGGCGATGACGCTGGCGCCTGGCACCAGCAGCCACACCAGCGCACCCGCGGCAGCCAGGTCGTCCCCGCCAGTGGGTGAGCCCAGCTTGGCCAGGGCCAGCAGGACACGGTCAGCCTGTGCCGGGTCGGCGGCGGCGGCGATCCACGCCGGCAGGTCCATCAGGTCGTCGGTCACCGCGAGTCGATCGTCGACAGCCGCCCATTGTGCCCACCGGAGGCGGGCCAGGCCGAGAAGATCGGTGTCGGGGTCGGTGAGACCGAGTTGGGTTGCGACGCTCATCGCCAGTTCCTTTCGCCGTAGCAACACGGCGTAAAGGTGGCGATCGGTCGTACCCGACTGCGTCCCTACAGGGTGCGTCCCCCCACGCTTTGCGGTGGGGGGACGCAACCGCTTTGGTGACGTTTGTCCTGGTCAGGATGCGTCCCTGAACTTTTCGAAGAATTTTCGCCAGGCCCCTTGCGGAGGTGCTCCGCTGATTTCGGGCTATCGTTCATTGCCTTCGAAAACGCCAAGAAACACCGCTGCGGCCGAGCACCTCGGCGGAGGGACCGGATCGACCCGAACTCGGACGCCAACCGCGCCTAGCTCACCGCCCGCATCACGGGCTTCACACGACAAGGAGCATCAGACCCGCAGGTCAGAACGGGCCGGAATAGAACTTCGCGGAGCTGGCCATTGCGCGATACATGCCTGCTTGCCATCCGTTCGGCTCATTGCGCTCGCGCGATCGGGCTTCTCGCTCCAGGTGGGTTCCCACGCCCTTGGCGCCGTCTTTAGCCAGTAGTTCGGCGAGTGAGTAACGGATGCTCTCCAGTTCGTTTGCCGCCTGCGAGGCGTAGAGCTCGTCCAGGTTGAAGAAGTGGAAGTGATGACGAACCCGCTGGAACCTCGTGGGGGACCACGCGGCCGGCTGCAGCGGCTCGAAGAGGAACGCGTAGCCGCCGCCAACCTCGACGATCTCGCAGTTCAACCACACCTCGGTGCCGAGGTCGTCGACGTAAGGGTGAAGCAGCTCTTCGTCGCGGCGAGTCGGTTGGAACTCTCCTTTGCGGTGGTTGCACACCCAGCAGCAGGGCACAAGGTTCATGGGGTGGATGGCCAAGCTGGTGTGGGGATTCTTGGGCCAATAGTGATCCAGGGTTCCTACGGTCCGTGGTCCGCAGAGCGGGCACCGACCTCGCGCCCTGACCTTGATCTGGTCGTACGTCGCATGAGCGGGACCGTCCTTGGCAGCGAAACGGTTCTTATAGTGCCGCGCCATCTCGTCCTGGGTGACAGCTCTCAGTGTGAAGTGTTCCTCCAGTGACAATTGGCCAGCGGCAAGAGCTGCGATGTAGCGCTTGGAGTCGTGCTCGATCTCAGCGGTGGCGTCGATGAAGCGTGCTTTGGCGTCCTTGCTCCGCATCTTCGAGATCGACGACTTGTAGACGCTGACCGCCGACTGCTCAGGTGCTCCCAGGAATCTCACTCCTGCTCCCGTCGGCGGTCACGGCGTGCAAAGTGCCCGCGGAGTACGGCGGCCGCCTCGCCGCCGAGCTGGTTGTCGAAGGCCTCCGCCGCCTCGTCATAGGATCGCGCGTGTTGCGCCTTAGCCGCGAGGAGGGCGTAGAAGCCAGTGGAGGTGACCTCGAGTCCAAAGACCTCGCGAGTGAGCGTGCCGACGTTCTCGCCGAAGGTCTCCAGAGAGGGCTCGAAGACCTCGCGCGCCGATCCTGAGCGTTCGATGATTCGCACGCAGGTGGCCGGTACTTCCTGAAGAACGACGGGTGAGTGGGTAGCGACGACGGCGATGCCGTTACGGTCGGTCAACAGGTCCGACAGTGCTCGGACGAAGGCCGAGAGCAGGGGCGGGTGCAGGTGGGACTCGGGCTCGTCGAGGAGCACTAGCGTGCGCTCATCGACCTTCTCCACGAGTTTGGTCATGGTCAGCAGCACGATGCTGTGGCCCGAGCTAAGGTCGCGGAAACGGTCGAAGGCTTGGGTGCGTCGTACCTGAGCGTCGTCGTCACCCAGATCGTCTCTCCGATCTACCAAGAGGTGTAGCTCGGACTCAGCGAAGTTGGGGTCGCTGCTGAGAGCTTCCATGGCACGCAGCCAACGTCTGCGACGTGCACCTTCAGTGCAGCGTCGCAGCGAGGAGACGAACTCCTCGGCCAAGTCGTCCGCGTCCTTGGTGGTCGGACGCTGTCCGTCGACGGGTTCGCGGCGGAGGCCGACATAGGAGTACTTGATGTGGTGACCCTTCGTTGCTGCTTCCGGCAGGGGGTCGAAAGGATCGAATGCGCTGAACGTCACCGACACCACGTTCGCGATGTCGTTCGCGGTGGCCTCGTCCTCTCCGATCAGGAATCGACCGACATGCTGCCCTGCCTCGCGTTGCCCCAATAGCGCCGAACCCATGCCATGTAGGAGGCGCGTCTTGCCGGCACCGTTGCGGCCGATCACCACATGGATGTTCGTCGGAGGCAATACGTCTGGGGTCACGTGGAAGTCCAGCTTGTCATGCGTGTCGCCATCGCTCAGGGGCCAGCGATAGCTGAACGAGTACGGCGTGAGTGGAACTAGGCCGTGCGCTAGGCGCTGGAGACGGCCGGTCACGGCGGCGGCCGATAGCTCTCGCAACAACGACACCCGTGTCACCGGCTCGTCACGGATTTGCTCGAAGATCTCGTTGTTGTAGGCGACGTCGCGCAGCGCCCGCATCACCGTTCTCCCGATGTCGGGTAGGCCGCGCAGGCGCGTGTAGTAGTCGTCGTCCTGGCCAACGGAGAAGAGGTCGTCGCCAAGCTCTTCGAACCGATCCGGAAGGTCGGGGCTGAGCTGGTCCTCGGCCCATCCGCGGCCGCCGATCTTGACGTTCCCTATCTCGTGCTGGGTGCCGTCGGCTGCAAGGTATGTCAGGTAGAACTGTGTCTTGAAGTGGTAGTCGTCCCATCGGTCGGTCGTCAAGTAGCAGATGCCTCGGCGACTGTCCCGATTTGGGAACTTACGTGGGCCAAGCACAACGAATTCCACGCCAGATCTCCTCGTCTCGTGGCCCTGAGTAGTTCGCTGCACGCTATGCGTCGGGCAGTCGTTTCAGCGGTCAATTCATCGCGCCCCGCGCAAGGCGGTAGGACCCGGACCGTGACGCGGGTGGGGGGTCTCCTGGGCGGATCGGGTGGCTTGGCGCCAGTCCCGTGCCCACCACCCGATCAGGAGGCTTCCGGTCACGAACATCACCAGGGCTGCGGCGGCGAGAACAGTCATGAGGTCATCATGCGCATCGGGCGGCCTGAGCATGGACCGTCATCCACAGGCCCCGGCCCTGCGCGGCTGTGTCAACTGGCGACCTTGCCGGGGGTAAGCCACTGGTTCACGGTCAGGATCTGTTCGGTGCGCTCGGCCAGCTCCGGCGGGGGGCCGTCGTCGTCGGTGCGGTCGCAGATCTGCTCGCGGACGATCTGTTCGGCTTCCCGGTGTTGCCCGGCGGCTTTGGCAACCAAGGCCATGTTCAAGAAGGCCACCTCGTCGTCGGGGGCGGCGAGTAGGGCTGTCTCGGCGGCGAGCCGGGCGCCGGCGATGTCACCGAGGGCGAGGTCATGAGTCACCACGATTTGGGCGATGTCGACGATGGCGCACACCAGGTGGTGGTCCAGCCGGTCACCCTCGAACAGCCAGGCCCACCCTTGCTTGCGGAGTTGGTCGAGGGGCCTCCCGTTGACCAATCGCAGCGCGGTGCGCAGGTCCTCGATTCCGTCGGCGCCCCGGGCTTGCCCACGTGCTCGCAGCCGGAACATCAGATGGGCGTCGACCAGAACGCTGTTGAGCTCGTACAGCGGGACGCCGCGGGTTTGCGCGGACGGGGCCTCGGGAGCGTGCGGCAGATACAGAGCGCCGGTGTGAGGGTGCTTCCCCAGCCAAAGGCGGATGGTGCGGGCGTACTCGCGGGCTTTGCCGGGGGTGAGGTTGAAGACGGACGCCAGCTCCTCGGGGGGAACCCCGTGCGGTCTGAGAGCCAGGTAGGCGAGCATCTCGGTGAAGTACGGCTTGCGGCTGGGGAGCGGCTCTCCGTGGGCGCGGGCGCCGACCGGGCCGATCAACGACAGCCGAGGCAGGAGACAGTCGGGATCGAACCAGGCCGCCACGTCGTCATCGAGGCTGGGGTCGGCTTCCTGTAGCTGAACACGAGTGGTGTCGGTGACCACCGGGGCCAGCGCCTGCAGGTCTTCCACGGTGGTGGCGCCAGTGGCCACGTAGATCTGGTCGTCCTCAGCAAGGAGGCTGCTGGCTGGCTCCCCGATCGTGCTGGACTCGACTGTTCGCGGTAGGACGTGCTCGGCGCGCAGTGACCCGGCCAAATCGACCATGGATCGCCACCCTTCAGTGGCGCTGTCATCGACGGGTGTAGGCACATCGGGGGGGTTGTCGCCCGCGGCGACCGAGAGCAGGGCAGCGCAGCCTTGTGCTTCCTCGCTGGTCAGCCCGGCTGCGACCAAGTCCAGCCCGACGCTGGGCACCAAGAGGCGGCCGTGCTCACTCACGTGCATCGTGACCACCCCGGACGGGTCGTCCTCGCCGGTGATGACGACCGCCGTACCGGTCTGACCACCGTGGTGGCCTAGCAGGTCGATCAACTGAACCAGCTCGGGACAGTCGCTGGTGGTTCTGTCGATGAGGAGCATCCGGGCGCCCCAGGAGTCCGAGCCAGCCTGGGCGGCGCGAGCGGTACTCACCGGCAAGTCCAAACGACTAGACCGGTCGACGACGGCCACCGCGTCGGTCAGGACGTCGGCCGCCAGGCGGGGCGCGTCGATGACGGGGTGGACGGACAGGCGGCCGGGGTTGATGGGCTCCAGTTCCTGCCCCACCTCGATGCAGTCCAGCCGAACCGCGCTCGACCATGGGTTCACGGCGATCTCGGCAGCGACGCTACGCGCCAGGTCCGCAGCGTAGGTGGCATCGCCAGTGATGGCCACCACCCCGAGGTCTTCGAGGTTGAACAGCCAGACCGAGCCGTCGTCGTCGACGCCGATGGTGACCAACAGCGGGAATGGGGCGGGGTGATCGGGTCGAGGCTGCCCGATCGAGTCCGGATCCGTGCCGGTCGGCATGCTCCACCGCAGCCGGTCCTCATCGCCTTGCCAGGGCCCGGGCAGCGTGGCGGCATGGCTCAAGTGCAGGGTGATCGCATCGGCGTGCAAGGCCACGGCAGCCACATCAGGCAGGTGCGCTTCGCCGGCCGCGTAGACGCCGGCCAGTCTGCGCAGTGCGTCGTCCAGGAACTCTACGGTCGGGCCGGCGGTGCGCCCCAGGGTCATCACGGTCTTTTCGACGGGGGCCAGCACCGGGTCGGGGGCGGTGATGCTGCGTCCGGGTCGACGGTTGCGGAACTGTGTGCGGCGCCGAGCTCGTAGCGCCAGCATCATCCCTCCCGCTAACACGGCACCTGCCCCGGTTAGTCCGGCAAGCATCCACGGCGCTGGTGCGTCCGTGTGCTCTGCCTCGATCGCGGCGCTTTGACCGCTCGGATTCGCTGCGGAGGTGCCCGGGGCGGAAGCCGATGGCGGTGAAGCACTCGTCGCCGAGGGCGTCGGGGTGCCGGTGGACGTAGGGGGGCTGGTTGGCGTCGTGGCGCTGGGGGTTGGTGGTTTGGGTGCAACGGGCGGTGATGGTGGGGTCGGCGTCGTCGCCGTGGGTGGGGCCGGTGGGGTGCCGGGGATGGTCAAGGTCCAGCCGACGTCGATCACGTCGGGGTCGGACAGGTGGTATCCGCCCGGTTGGCGGATGCCCGTCGAGGCGTCGTAGATCTCGGGGTAGCGGTCGGCGTCGCCGAGCTCGCGTTGGGCGATACCGGACAGGGTGTCGCCACGGTGGACGGTGACCTGATGTTCGGGGCGATCAGCCGTCTGGTGTGCGGCAGGCAGATGCAGCACGGTGCCGGGGGTCAGGAAGTCGGGGTGGGATCCCAGCTGCGGGTTGACGGCCAGGATGTCGCGGTAGCGCTCACCAGAGCCGAGGTGGGTCTGCGCGATCGACCACAGGCTCTCCCCGTGGACGACGGTGTGGGTGGCCAAGGAAGACACCGCGCGGGTGTTCGGGGCGGGGCTGGAATGGGGTGCGTGGTCGCGGAGGTCCACCACCTGGCTGGCCGGCGTTGAGGCACCCGGGATGGAGGCGGCCGTGGCCACGGCGTGGGGGGCGGGTGTGGTCAGTGCGATTGCGGGTGCTGCGGATCCGGCGCTGATGAACAGCAGCGCGGCCGCGGCGACCAGGCCACGGGCCGCCAGCTGGGGCATCGCCATTCCGCGTGGGGGGGTCACGGTGATACCACGCAGCCGCGCCACGATCTCGACTGCGATGAACCAGGTCAGCACGGCCCAGGCGAGCCAGGCGATGACCTTGATTGCCCCCAGTGCCAGCGTGCCGTCATCGGGGCTGGTCAAGCTGGTGCGGATCTGCTCCAGTGAGGGCAGGTGTGTGGGGATCGGGGCGGCTCCCAGGGCGATGAGGGTGATGGGGAGGGCGACGACGATCCCGACCAGTAGCAGGGTGGCGGTCAAGCCGACCAGGCGGGCGCGCAGGTTCATCGGGCGACACCTCCAACGGCGCGGGTGATGTGGGCTTGGGCGTGCCCGCTCACCGGCAGCGAACCGATGCCGATGATGGACAAGAACTTGGTCTGATAGGTGCTGTTCGTCGTGACGGTGACGGTGTCTGCGGTGGCGGTGGCGGTGCCGGTGACGTCGGTGGTTCCGGCGATGTAGGTCTTGGCGGCGCCGACGGCGGCTGAGGGGTCGGCGATGGCGCCCTGTCCCCGGATGGCGGTGCCGGCATCCAGCTGTTGCCCACCGGCACGGGCGGCCTGGGCGGCGATGTCTTGGCAGCGTTGTTTGGCGTAGACCTGTCCGCACAAGTCGACGGCGACCCCGACCAAGATGATCATCACGACGGCGGACAGGGCCAGCCACACGGTGATCGACCCCCGGTCGCGGTCCATGTCGGGACCGACCAAGCTCGGTCGTGCACAGGATGCCGTCGATGTCATCACGGGGGTGTTCACCGCTCTCGGTAGGTGTCCAGCGGGGAGGTCACGCTGGCGGTGACCGTATGGGTGCCGGGGATGCCGGGGACCGCGAGGTCGGCCAAGTCGATGACGCAGGTGATCGTGGCCGTCACCGATGCGGGTGTTCCCACAGGTGTCGCAAACCCAGAGGCGTCCACGGTGATGGTCTTGGTGACGCAGCGCACGTTCTGGTTGGTCAACGATGCGGCGCCCGCGCTTTGGGCATCGGCCCCGGCCTGGGCCTGGGTTCGGGCGATCGAGGCTGACCGGGCCGCTGAGGCGGCCGCGCTCTGCACGGCCTGGTGAGCGATCGCGGTTCGCCCGGCGAAGATGATCAGCGCGACGAACAGCATGAACGCCGGGACGCCGATGACCGCTTCGATCACCGCCGATCCGCGCTCCCCCTGCCGTGGGGATCGTGGCGTGGGGAGTTTCATGTGGTCAGCCGTTCGGTGGGCATCGTCGCGCTCTGCGTGATCGTCAGGGTCCAGCCCGGGATCACGCTCATCGCCTGCCCGGTGACGGTGACCGTGGCCGTGGTGGGCGTGCGCGAGCCGGTCGCTGATGCGGCCTTCAGGACCCCGTCACCGCCGGCGGTGGCCACGAAGTCTGCGGCGGCTTTGGTGCCGGCGGGCACTGTTCCACCTCGGGCGCCGGCGGCCCGAGCGCCTTCCTCGGCGGCGGCGATCGCCACCGTGCGGGCGTGGTAGAACAGCGCTGCCTGCATCCCCAAGAACATGACCGCGAACAGGACCGGCAGCAGCAGCACCATCTGGATGGACACCGACCCGGTCTCGGCACACCTGTCCGTGGCACCTGCGCGGTGCCGACAACGGGGGCAGAAACGTCGCAGTGTCACAACCGGACCTACTTGATGTTCCCGGACTTGGAGGTCACGTAGGCGGTGATGGCGGCCACCACGATGCCGACGATGGCGATCATCGCGATCGCCCACAGCACCTGCTCGATGGTCACCGACCCCCGCTCGGGGTCTTGCTCGATTTTGGTTCGGGCGTACTCGTCCATCTTCACGCCGAGGGCATGCAGGGTCGCGGCCAGGTAGGCCATGGTGGTCTCCTTCATCTCGATGACTCTCCAGGGGTTCGGGTAAGGGGTGCCTCGTGATCTCAGGTGGTCAGCCACCGCCGATCACACGCAGCAAGGCGGGGGCCACGAGGATGGCCAAGAAGATCACGCCCAGCAGGGACATGGGGATGTAGAGACGCTCGACGATCTCGTCGGCCTTGGCTTTCTCCGTGGCCAGCATCGCTGAACGCATGCCGGCGCTACGGGCCCGCAGGTTGGTGTAGACCTGAGCGCCCTCCTCACCGGATAGGCGCATGATGTCGGCCAGGTCCTCCAGGTCCGGCAGTCCTAGTTCACGCGAGAGCGCCCGCAGCGCCTCCCACGGGGCGACGCCGGACCAGCGCGACCGGGCCAGCTCCTCGGACAGGCGCCGGAACACCCAGGAATCGCCGACGGCGGCTGCCTGCTCCATGGCCTGACGCGACCCTGACCCGGAGTTGCGTTCCAGCGCGACCAGGTCGATGTAGGCGCCCAATGCCCGGTTGAACTCTGCCCGGGCTTTCTTGGCGTCGTCGCGGGCGTTGTAGTCGGGCAGGAAGAACATGAAGCCGGCGAACACCACCGTGGCCAGGACCGGGATCACGAACGGCAGCCGCAACCCGATCAGGGTGAAGAAGCCGGTCATCAACGGCGGGGTTATCAACCCGACCAACGCGAACAGCACCTTCTCCCCGTAGAAGCGGGCCAGCGAGATCCGCAATAGGGCCAGCTCCTTGACCGGGGTGCGCACCCAGGCCCCGGCCGGGAAGGTCTTCATCGCCCACGACCCGAGCCGCTCCCGCGAGTCCGCCGCGGCCGCTTCCGCCTGCGCAGGTCGGCGTTTGGTGTGCTCAGGGGACAACCGTTCCAGGGCGTCTTTCAGGTCTGGCTCGGCCGGGGAGAGCCGCCACAGCAGCAGCGCTACCCCGACGCCGAGCAGGGCGCCGGCCATCAGCGCCAGCTGCATTCCGGTGGGCATCATCGCGCCGACGCTTTCGCTGCGGCACCGATGAACCGGGGCAGGGGTTTGCCCATGGCCATCTTGCGCATCCACACCAACGTGGCCACATACAGCCCGAGAAGCGCCGTCAACAGCAGCTGCCCGAACGGGCTGGCGTACGGACGCACATAGTCACCCGTCATCGCCAGGAACGCCAGCACCCCAACCGTGATGAGGGTGACCAGCCGGGCAGTCCCACGCGGCTTGTCCCGGTCGTTTTGGATCTCGCGGCGGATCCGCACATCAGCGGCCACGGACTCCGCCAGCGACTCCAATACCGCGGCCAGGCCGGTCCCGCGCCGGCGGGCACCCAGGATCAGGTACCCGGCGACCAGGTCCCCAGTGGTGTCGTCGATGTCGTCGGCGAAAGCCCGGATCGCGTCCTCAGTGGACCAGCGGGCCCGCAACCGGGCCGCCAACGCGGTCACTTCGGCGCGGATCGGTTCGGGCGCCGAGCGGACGGTCGCGATCAGAGCCTGTTCCAACCCGACGCTGACGCTCAACACCCCCGACAGGGACCGGGTCCATTCTTCCAACGCCTCCAGCCGGGTCGTGCGCTGTGCTTCCTCGGGCGCGGACAGCAGCATCGGCACGCCCACCACGGCAGCGGGCACCAACACCACAGCGATCACCCACCCGGTCGCCAATGCCAGGACCACGCCAGCGACCCCGCCGACGATCAGCAGTTGACGCCGCCCTGCAGGCAGTGCCGCGAGCCGCTTCGACCAGGGGCGTCCCCGCTCACCTCCACGACGTGGGGCAGGAGGTCGCACAGGGGCCAGGCGCAAGCCCGCCACCACGCCGATAACGCCGGCGACGAGCAGCGCCCCGGCCAGCGCGGCGACCAAAGCCATCATGACGCGGCCTGCTGCCCGTGGAAGCTGCGTAGGTCGAAGCCGTACGCCTCCAGTTCGCGATAGTCATCAGGCAGCACATTAGGAACGGCGATCCGCGTACCGGCCGGGGCCCGGAACACGCTCGTCGTGGCGTACCCATGCGCCTGTTCCCCCGGTTCGACGACGATGATCTCGCTGACCCACCGGGCGCGCTGGGCCGTACCGTCGGCAAGCGGAGTGGTCTCCAGGTGGACGTGCACCACGATGTCGATCGCTGCGGCGATCGCCCGGATCGCGTAGTCGTGGGTGACGTGGGCGCCGGCCTCCATCGCGCAGGTCACTAACTTGCCGATCGCGGCCGTCGCCGATGGCGCGTGCGTGGTCGAGATCGACCCACGCGAGGACTCCATCGCCTTGAGCATCGCCAAGATCTCGTGCCCACGGACCTCCCCCACGATCTGCCGGGACAAGTTGAAGCGAAAGCTGTCGAACAGCGCTTCGGCGAGGGTGAACTCTCCCGCCTGACGGCCGTCGGCGCCGCGCTCCCCCGACCCAGGCCGAGCCTCCCAGGCGTGCACGATCGGGTGCTGCTCGGTCATCTCGTGCAGGTGCAACTCGTACTCGGTCTCGAAAGTACCGATCGACTCCCACGTCGGGATCGAGGCGCACAAGGCCCGCACCATGGTGGTCTTACCGGCGCCCTGGCTGCCCGCGACGACGATGGACTTCCCCGCCCTGACCGCCGCGTCCAGGAACGACGCGGCGAGCGGACTCAAGGCACCCAGGCTCACCATGCCGTTCAGGTCCACCTGACGAAGCCGGTGCCGGCGGATCACCACCGAAGGACGCGGCGTCACCCACGCCGCCGCCGCCAAACGGGCCCCGCCGTCCAGGCGCAGATGCAGACGCGGTTGGGCCTCACTGAACGAGCGAGCGTTGACCTCACTGCGCGAGGCCAGGAACACCAAGAACTCGATGAGCTCCTCATCGGAGTCGGCCACCGGCGGCCCCGGCACGAGCTTGCCGTCGGTCAACTCCAACATCACCCGGTCATGCCCGGTGATGATGATGTTCTCGACCGTGTCATCGTCGACGAGCGGCTGAAGGCGACCCAACCCGAACAGTGCATCGAAGATCGCGGTGGCCATATCGGCCTGTTCCTCGATCGTCCACGAGTCCCGACCATCGGCCACCCGCTCAGCAGCCTCAGACGACAGCAACTCGATGATGATGGCGCGCCCGCGTTCCCGCTGATCCTGCGCACTCAGACGGCCCCGGTCCTGACCCAGAGCAGCGCTGAGCTGGTCCGATGCCTGCTTGCGAAACCCGGCGATCAGCGACCAGTCCAAGTCGCCGTTGTAAACCCGCCCCCGACGCGGCGGCATCGGAATCGCCGCCGAGGGGGCCGCACCCACCTCATGAGTGCGCATCGAGAAACCACCACGGACCCGGCCCGGACGACTTGGCGCAGCAGCGAACAACGGCAACGCGGCCGGATCGGTTGACTCACGGCTGACGGTGCTCATCCCTGCTCCTGCGAATCGGGCCCGGTTCCAGCCGGGCACGGTTGCCGGTGATCGTGTCCTCGACCGCGGTCCGCGCGGCCCGCAAGCTGCGCCACAACCCCGATTCCTCCACCTGGCTTCGACCTGCCAGGCGATGCAACACCCCAGGACGTGGCGGGTCACTGCCTCGCGACAGCACCGCGGCCATCTCCGGGTCCCACGCCAACGTCGCCACCACCGGCACCTCCAACACCCGAGCCACCTCGCCAGGCCCGTACGGGTCGCCCTGACCCACCATCGCCACACCCAACGACGAAGCGACACCGACGCCGGCGAAGTCCTCCCGCAGGCTCGCAGCCCAGCTGTGTGCCCCCGACAGCGACACCAGATCCGAACGGGTCAGCAACAGCGTCAGATCCGACCCGAACATCAACGGCTCGGGAAACCCCATCAGCCCCAACCGCCCGGCGTCGACAATGACGTCCTGACCGGTGCGTTCCAGGCCTCGGAGCACCTCGGTCAACGGCTGCCACAACGCCACCAGGCTGCGGGCCTGCTCATGAGAACGCGTACCGGGGATGAGCATCACGCTCGTCCCCGGCAGCGGCATCATCACCTGCGGGACAGCCGCCTCCAGAGACCCCTCACGGTGCGCCAGGGCCAGATCAATCAAGGAGTCCGGGGGCGTGGTGGTCCCACGCAGATACCCCGCCAGCAGGGCTGACCCTCCGGTCGGGTCGGCCTCGACCAGGATCACCGGCCGGGTCCACGACAACGCCAACCCCAGCGCCGTCGTCGTCACGCCCGGTGATCCTGACGCCGAGCACAAGGTGATGATCGCCATCAGCGCTCCCGCGAATCCAAGATGACCGCGACCTTGCCCGTCGAGGCCCACGACGCCAACGTGGCCGCGTCCGACTCCGGCACCAGCACGCTGACCACCGTCTGCGTACCCGGTCCGCCGTCACCAGAGGCGGCAACGCCGACCACCGTCGCCGACAATGTCTTCTGCTCCCCGCCGCTGACCGTGCCCTGCGCGCCGGGGGTCAAAACCACCCGCACGCGGTCTCCCGACATCAGCGCCGTGCCCGGCATCCCACCCGGGCCCACAGCGACACCCACGACCGAAACCCCCGCACCCGGCAACGCCTTGTCGGTGACCGCCGCCGTCGTCAGCAAGGAGCCGGCTGCCACATCCAACGCAGCTCGCTTACCCACCAACGAGTCGATCTGCTCGGCCGGGACCGGATTCAACGCGGGATCGACCCCGACGCGCACCACGACCAATTGATCCCGCGTGATGACCTGCCCCCGGGCAATGGTCGAGCGGGCCGCGACGACCTGGTGCCCATCGCTGACCGAGGACCACGCGAACACGCCCAACAAGGCACCCAGGCACACCACCGCGATCGAGGCGACGACCAGCACTGGACGTCGGCGAAGCTTCGGCGGAGGCGTCAACCCATCCCCCGGGGCGTGGGTTTCGGCTGCGTCTCCCCTGCGGCGGCCGAACCGGCCCCGGGGCGTTTCCTTGCTGGTGGTGACGCTCATCGACGTGTCCTCCGAGATGTGTTGCATCAGTTACTCAGCACCTGGGACTCGCCCATGACGATCGTGGCCTGCTGCGTGAAGTCCAGCGGGATGGTCCCGGTCTGCCCGATCCCGGCCCACGTCACCGTCCAATACGACGTGGCCGCCACGACGTAGGTCCCCTGACGCGTGTAGGTGTGACCGCAATCCGGGCTCGACTTCTTCCCGAACGAGTCCGCGTACGGCGTCCCCTTCGTCGTGCACGTCACGGTCGACCCATCGCCCATCACCCACACCACCCGGTCAACCTTCGCCGTCGCGGTCACCGTGTACCCACCAGCCGATGCCGACCGCGTCATCGGCCCCCACGTCTGCTCCCCCGGATCAGCCACCCACATCCACGTCGGCATCCCGATAATCCCCACCGAGCCTGCACGCGCCTCCGGCACAATCCCGATCGCCACAGCCCGCAGACCCATCGCCGCAACCGCCTGCTGAGCCAACACGCGGGGATCAGGCGGCGCAGCCGGCCCAGCCGGCGGGGTCAAAGACCAGAAGAAGATGACTACCTGTCCCCCACCCACCAATGTTGGCGGCTCACAGAAATAGATCGCCCCCCCGCCGTCCATTGGGTGGCCCTCCCAATAGATTGGCTGGCTCTGATCAGACGCGGGAGCCAATCCGATATAGCACTGACGCTCGTTTGACCACCAGGTGGAGACGCCGAATCGAGGAGACGATTGCGCACAGGCGATCGGGCCAGGCGTCCCCCACGTTTTATCAGTACAAGCGGCGGCCCCACCGCTACCTCCACCACCACCGTTACCACCACCACCACCGCCACCGCTGGGAGGCGGCGTGACAACTATCAGGCATGTGCCGGTCACTGGGTCGATCTTCTGGCAGGAAGGACCATCTCCGACAGCCGCTGGCAGTGGTGCTACAGACCAGAGGGTGAACGCGACGGTGGTTACGGCAAAGAACGACCAGATGCGCTTCAGCATGGCGCACCCTTTGTTTCGTCGTTCACAACGAACCAGCCGTCTTCATACTTCGCAACAACGTAGCTGGCCTTTGCGCGCGGGGCACGCTCAGCCGATACCACAGACTTTCCAGCTGCATCGATCATGTTCACTTTGGAGACGTCGTAGCAGACTTGAACCGACATTGCGGGATGTGATTCGAGATCAGCAATCTTTGTGGCCGACTGGCTAACCAGCACGGTGTCACCAACCTGATGCCAACCTTTCGCACGCTGGGCCTGTGCGCGCTGAGCCCACGTCTGATAGGCGGCGCCTCGGCTCACCTTCAGAAGATCCGAAATCGGAACGGCGGGGTCCTGACTCACCTTGTCGATAAGCGCCCACCATCTCGTGACCGCGCCTGTTGCGCCAGCAGCTGGGTCAGCACTCGAGGATGGACTCACCGGTGCAGATGCCGTAGACGCGGAACCAGACGCAGAGGTAGTGCTACTCGGCGTGGGATCGGACCCGCCGGTACATGACGTGAGAGCAACGGCGACCGCGACGGTCGTCGCAATACCCCACAAGGTGGGTCGGGTTCGTACAGCCATGGCGCTCTCCTGGTCCGGTTCGTACAACTAACGCCTGGCGGTGGCTGTCGAGCGGTCACCCCTGGCCAAAGTCGACGACATCACACTAGTGCACATGGCTCACTCAGGCGAGGACGCGCCCTGCCTGGTGTGGAAATGTCCGTGTGCCGTCATGTGCCATATCCGATCACATGCGGTCAAGGTGGCGCCGTCGTCGGGGTCCGACCTGTGGACGAACGTGGGGAATCAGGCGATGGGGCGACGGCTCTGGTCGAGGGCTTGCCGGAGCTCGAGGACGGACACCGCTAGGGACTGTGCAACCGGCTCAAGGGCGTCGAGGTTGGGAGTCCGCACGATTTGGCCGTTCTCCCACCGCTTGATGCTGGCCACGGACATGTGGGTGGCTTCGGCGAGTTCACGCACGCTCAGCCCTGCCCGCAGCCGCAGCCGGCGCACGTCGAGACGCTTACGAGCTTCAACAGTCAGCAGCTCATCGACTCCCACCCCGTACACCTCGGCCAGGCGCTTGAGCACCGACGGTCGCGGCTCGGACGTGCCCAACTCCCATCTGGAGATCCGCTCTCCCCCGGCCACACCGACGCGCCGCGCGGCGTCGTGCTGGGTGAGGTTGGCTCGAACACGCGCGTCGCGTAGCGCTCTGGGGTCGGTAGCAGGGGGCAACATCACCAGAAACCCTATTGGCAAGCCAACCCCTGGGACGGACGGCTTGCCGAGCCTGCGGTTCAGGTCGCTAGGTAGGCCTTCAGGGCGACCAGGCACAGCGCCGATCGGGACGGAGCCTCGTGCAGGGAGACCAGCTCGTCGATCGCGTCGATGTTGCTGGAGAGCATCCGCAGCGACAACGTCGCCAGCGGTTCGCTACTACCGGTTCGGGAGGTCTTTCGAAGGAACAAGCCGTCGCTGACCACGGGCTGTTCCCGCTCGGCGAGCAGCTTGCCCAAGTCATGGTGGACCGAACTGAGGGCGTCCATAATCACTTCGGGCTGGGACGTTCGGTCGGCACGCGCACGGTCTTTCAGCTGGCGCACGATCGCGGTCGGCAGCGACAACGTGGTGTTGCGTATCAGCTGAGCTGACTCGCTGGCCCTGGCCGTCATCGCTTGGGCCAGCTGAGCCGGGCGAGGCTCTGCGACCGCTTCCATCGGTGGTTGAGCAGCCGCGGCAGGTCGTGGTGGCGGGGGCGGCAGGCTGGCGGTACGAGCCAGACCCTGCACGGCGGGCAACGGCGACCGGGTCATGCCGACACCTCAAGCTTCTCGTGTCGATCGATAGAGGTCAGGATCTCTTGGGTCAGCAGCACGAAGTCCTCCGCCAACGCCGGAGCCGTGCCAGGGACACGTTCGGGTTTGCGGCCCTCCTTCAGTGCCTTCCAATACGGTTCGGCGTTGTCCACGCGTTCGGCGATCTCATGGATCAGCATCCCTTGCTCCTCTGATTCACAGACCGGAGCCAACGCGTGCCGGATCACCTGGTCGAACACCGGCGCCGCTCCCCCAAGCACGTTGGTGATGTCCTCGATCGCGTTGCGGCGGATGACCGTGGCCGAGGTCTCCACGTCGTACAGCACGGCGCCCAATAGCTCCAGGTGTGGGTTGGTGCGTCGCACGGCGGCCACCTCTCCCGCCAGAGCGCGCAAGCCCTCGACGCTGGTTCGGCCGGGGCGGGTGGGCACGATGATCCAGCGCGTCGCCCCCAACGCCAGTCGAAGCAGCAGCGGACGCGTCGGTGGGGTGTCGATGATGATCAGGTCGTAGTCGCCGGCGACGGGGGCCAGGGCCGCCGCAAAGAGATCGTGCACGTCCTGTCCACGCTTGATCCTGCCCGCCATGAGGTCTTCGAGGGTGTCCAGTGCGTCGCCACCGGGGACCACGTCAAGGCCAGAGCGGATGTCGGTGAGCAGGGGCTTGAGCTCGCGCCCGTTCATCAGGACGTCGACCAGGTGGGCTCCATCGTCGGATTGGCCCTTCCACCGGTAGCCCAAGAGGTGACCGGCGTTTCCCTGCGGGTCGAAGTCGACCAGCAGGACTCGCCACCCGGCCCCGGCGGCCAGGCCGGCGACGTTGCACGCCGTCGAGGTCTTGCCCACACCACCCTTGCCGTTCGCCACAGTCACGACCCGGGTCAACGCATCGCGCATAGCCATAGCGCTCATCCTGACGCCTCTCCTTACCTCACGCCTCAACGACACGCCCTAGCCTGACCGACTAGCGCTATGAGCAGCTGCGAGCAGTACGGCTGCGCTTCACGGCCTCGCTGCAGTACTCAGACTAATGAGCCCCAGTGCAGCACTCACTTACTACTTGGCACTAACAGTGCGGCGTATCTTTGGCACTGACGCGCAGGTTACCGCATAGAGTACCCTGTTGCCTAGCGTGTTCACTACCGTATCCACTACCTCTTGCGGTGGCGATGACAGTAGGTTTGAGCGGTAGTGCTCGCGGTAGTCATCTCCTTAGCTCGCGTTCGCCCGGCGACCGAAGCCAGGCAGTTGCGCTTGGGCGAACGACTCGTCACGCGCTCGGGACGAGTCCGGCAGGCTCAACGCCAGCTCACGCGCCGTCGCGCTAGCCGGGGTGCCGCGACGGATGCCGAACCGCTCCCGGTGCGCCTGCCAGGCGCGGGCGTAGGCGACTTGCAGGGGCGGGCCCAGCGCGGCGTACCAGGCCGCACGGTCCACGCAGCGTGCAACCAGCGACGCCGAGTCGAGCCCATCCAGCCATGCGTCATGGCGAGCCGACGCGTCGATGCCGCCACGGCGATCCCGCTCGACCAGTGCCCCCTTTACGGCGACTTGCTCAGCCACACTGAGACTGGCGAACCGTCCCTGCCACGCCGCGATCCGCACGCGACGTTCCGCACCGCTCAGACCCGCCCACCACGCCTGCTGACGGGCCCTGTCCGCCTTCAGCGCGGCGGCCCGCGCAACGTTCCAGGCGGTGCCACCACTCGCCCGGTAGGCAGCACGCTCCCGCTGCACCGTCTGGGACAGCTGCTCGTACCGCTCCTGCCCGGCCGCCTGCGCCGAGGCCTCGTACTCATCCCTCGCGACCCACAAGCCTTCCTCTGTGCACCACGCCAGACCAAGCCGAGCCAGATGAGCAAGAGCGGACCGCGCCGCGCGAATCTGACCCGGGCTCAAGTCGGTGGTAGGGGAGGGGGTCAGCTGAGCTTGCAGGCTCACCTCAGCCAGGGGTGCCGGGTGGGGGAGGGACTGGAGCGCTCGGAGGAGGTGGGCGCAGGCGTTGGGGGTGTCGGGTGGGAGCGTGGAGGGGAGGGGGGTGTGACGTCTAGGTGGGGGGATTTGCTGCACTCCGGTCCCCTCAGCCGTGGAGGGGGCCATTTCGAACTCGAAGCTGGAGGACTCGCGGTCCTTCGGGTCGAAGCAGCGGTGGAGCTGGCCCAGCTCACCATCGAGCAGCCGCAACGCAGCCCGGATCGTCTTGCGGTCGCTCAGGCCGGTGTCCAGCAGTAGGTCTCGCTCGGGGCAGGGCACCCGCAGCAGCCCGGTGCGCGCCATCCGGTCCAGCAGTGCGTGCCCGACGAGCAGCACCGCGTGCCGGCGGCGCAGGGACAGACTCCAGCCGATCGTGCGGAGCCGGTTCCTCGCCTGGTCCACCGTGGCCGCGACGCGTGGATCCAGCGGCGGCCGCGGCGGCTGGTAGTCGGCGTCGTCGAGGACCGCGCGGTTCCACACCCACTGAACCCATCGCCGGCGGTCCGCCCGCGCGTGGTCCATCGCGTGCGGATGCGCCTTCTGGATCGCCTCCCACGCCTGAGCCGGCGACCAACCCGCCCGCACCATCGAGGCCGTCGCGATCGCCTCCCACGTCGAGCGGGTATGCGCCGGGGCCCCCGGCGCAGGCTCACGCAGCGGCGGACGTTCACCGGTGTCCAAGAAGTGCTGCCACGCCGCCGGCAACGCCCGCTGCTCCCGCCGGCGCGTCGGCTCCAGCGCGGCCACCGGCGGGCGCCGCCGTGTGGTCAGCTTGCTCTTCGCCCGACGCGGCGCCGACGCGGGCGGCGCGTGCCAGGGCTGGGCTTCCAACCGAGACAAGGCGACGTCGGCCTCAAAGGGGCTGGTGTGCGCGCCGGTGCGGTGGGGCGCCGACAGCGGCCGCACACTCATGCGCAAGTCGATCGACGTCCGCCCACCCGGATTCGATCTCCGCAGGCCATCCAGGAACGCCTCCAGGGCCTCCCGACGGGCCTGTGGGGCGATGAACACGTGACAACGGCCCTCAGCACCCCCCGAGGGCCGCACCAGGTGCCACAAGCCCTCCCGGGCACACCACTGCGACAGCGACTCGGTGACCGCCCACCCCGACTCACCGGCCAGGTCGACGTCGACGACCACCACCTCGGGACGCAACCGGCCCACGATCGTGGCCACCGACCCACGACCCACCAACTCCAGGCCAGCCTCCAACGAAGCCACGACCACACCCGGCACCCGCCGGTTCCGAGCGTCGATCGCGAACCAACCCGAAGAGGCGAACAAGGCAGCGTCCAACCGCCGTACGTCCGCGACACGCGGAGCACGCCTGGATAACCGGTTCTTCTGTCCGCCGCTCCCACTGGCTATAGTGGGCAGCACAGAGCCTCCTTCCTACGAAGAGCCTCTTCCTGCGAAGGCAACCTCAGCGAATGGCTGCAATATCGGAGGTCCGGGTACGAGCCGGACGCTCAATCTCGGACTTGGGTCCCCGTTGGCGCGGGGGCCTTCGTCATGTCAGGGCACTGCCCCGAGTCCCTTGTCAGGCCGTCATGGACTCCTGGTGGTAGGGGGAGTCGGGGCGCCGGACGATTCGATGCTCTGCGTCCGCCAGCACTAGCGCTTCCAAGTAGGCCGCGATGGAGATGCCGGCCTCGTCGGCCGCGATACGTGCGGCGTCGCGGGCTTCCACGGAGACTCGACCTTGGAGGAGTACCGCCGGCGTCCCCGGCGGCGTGGTGTTCCGTTTGGATCGACCTCGTACAGCTGCCATAGACGCATCCAAGCAGTCGAATGCATACGGCCCCGGTATTTCCTGAGCGTGTCGGCCCATTACCTTTCGCACCGGGGTCCGGGTCGGTCGGCGCCGAAGCTGGGTGGCGGAGTGCGGTCTTGGTGGCTTCGGCCGGTGCTGGTGCTGGTCTCCTGGGCTGTCCGGTGGTGTTCGAGGCTGGCGGCGGCTTGCATCGCGTCGCGGGCGGCGTCGATGGTGGTCTCGAGGTTGGCGCGGCAGTGCCCCAGGGCCAGGGCGGGGATCTCCACGGGTCGGTTGTCGGCAATGTCGCGGGGGTTCACGAACGCCACGTCGTGGCCCAGGTCCTTGTCGGTGCCGGCGGCCGCGGGGTCGGTTGCCATGCTGACGGCGTTGACCGCGCGAGCTGCTCCGTGCAGGGGGGTCGTGTCCAGGGTGTCGCGCATGAGATGCGCCAGGTCCACGCCGGCAGCTAGGGACTGACCGACCGTGGCCTCGACGCGGCCCAGGTCGACGCGGGCAGCGATGGCGGCGGGGCTGGCGGGGCCGGTCCGGTCGTGGGTGAGCTCGCGCCAGGCGGCACGGGCTTCGGCGGCCGCTGCGGACATCTCCGCCGTGGGACGACGCTGGCTCGGCGGGGTCAGCTCGGTCCAGGCGCGGGCGGTGGCCGCCCAGGCAGCGTGGGCGGCGTCCAGGGCGGGGGATAGGCGGCGGTGGTAGTCGGGCAGGCGCCCGGCGAGGGCATCAGCCTGCAGCAGCACCTGGCTGGCTCCGGTGATCATGGTCTGGGTCTGTGCGAGCAGCATCAGATTCGCGGCGGTGGGCTGGCTGGCGAGGGCACGGTGGGCCTGGACGTCCCAGCGGGCCAGGGCCTCATCAAGCCGGTCTGGAGCCGGCGGGAGGCGGTGCTCGCCCTGCAGGGCGTGGGGGTAGGTGCGGGCCACGTAAGCGCCGGTGAGCTGCTCGGACGCGGCCAGCCGGTTCTGCGCCGACCGGACGGCGGCCAGGCTTTGAGTGGGGGAGATCCACCCCTTGGCGTCGAAGTGGGCTTGCAGCTCGCGGGCGTGCGCGCCGACGGCCAGACCTACACCGTGGCAGGCCACGTACAGGGTGTGTATCAGGCGGGTCTTGGCTGCGGCCAGGTCCTCCCGCGTCGCGTGCCGGTTGGGCCGGTTCGGCTCTGCGGCCCTGACCAGGTCGGCGGCGCGGGTCAGGTTGTCGGCGATCGTCGACAACCGCGTATCGGCAGGTCCGTTCCCGGGCCAGGATTTGCCGCGAATGCTGCGGTGCAGGGAGGAGTTCATCTCCTCAAGACGGGCCATCATGTACGCCTCCCCGTCGGTTCCGTGAGCGCCGCCCTTGGGGACGGGCAGGGCGTCCCACAGCTCGCCGGCGGCCTGGACGACTTCGCCCCAGGTCCGCAGCATTGGTTCCGCCTGCAGATCGGGCCCGTCGAAGAGGATGTCGCGGGCGGTGAACTCGCTGTCCAGCAGCAGCTCCCCGACGCTGCGTTCATCCCGAGGCCCGCTCATGCCGGGTGCTCCCGGATCAGGTCGCAGATCCCGACGATCAGCTGGGAAGCCCCGGCCGGGAAGGCCTCGATCGGCACGCGCCTGGTCAATGCCTCGGCCGCGCGCAACGCCTCGACCGGATCGTCGTACCCGACGACGAGCTCGTCGACATCGGCCGTCGTCGGCAGCAGATGCATCGCCTCATCCGCCAGCAGCTGGGCCCCCAACCCCAACCCCGCTAGCTCCTCACCAGGCACAGCGCCGGCGAAGGCCAAGTCCGTGCACCGGCACAGCAGCCGCACCACCTGCGCCAGCACCTGCAAGCTCTGATCCTGCAGCTCATCCGTCGTCACCATCGCCCTCACTCCTTCACCTGATCCGCCGAGCCTCGTACGCCCACCACCCTGGCCCCGCCCGCCCGGACGGCGGCGGACCCAACGCGGGGGCTGTGGATAGTTCCCGGCGGGTTGTCGGTGGTGGGGATGAGACTGGCCACGTAGGTCATAAGCCGGGCCGTCTGGCCTCAGCGGACACTCCCCGGCACATTCGACCTGTCGGCACTAGTGCAGATCAGTCAGGAGGTGCTGGTGGTCCAGCTGCGTAAGGCATTGGCGATGACGGTCCCCGTCGGGGCCAGCACGACGATCACCGTGCTGGTCGGTGCCCTTCTGCCCGGGCCAGTGGGGTTCACGTTGTTCGTCGGGGGCTTGGCGGTCGCGGCGGTCCTGGCCCTGGGTATACGTGAGGACCTGGCTGCTGCCGTCTTGCTACGTGCCCGGCCCTTGACACCGGGGGAGGAGGCGGCGTTGGCGCCGGCGGTGACACTGCTGTGCCGGGCCGGCTACGGCCCCCCGCTGATCCGCCTACGGGTACGCCCACAGCGGGCTGAGGTTGCCGCGTCAGGCGCGGGACGAAGCACCGTAGTGCTCTCCGGCGGCCTGGTCGCCGCCGTCCGTGACGGCGTTCTCCCGGTCGAGGAAGCGGCCGCGGTCATCGCGCACGCAGCCAGCCTCGTGCGCGCCGGCCTGACACGGATGGACCTGCTCCTCGGGTTCTGGACGATCCCATGGCGGCTACTGCACGGCCTGACCGAAGGGGTGGCCACCGTCTTCGGGCACCTGCCCGGCGTGCGGCTGGCCTGGAGGGTACGGGCCTTGGTGTCGGGGATCGCCGTGGTCCAGATGTGCAGTCAGGGTCACTGGCCGATCGCCGCGGTGATCACCGCAGCGACTGCCCTGTCGTACGCCACCTCGTCATGGCGCCGCCGATGGGAGACGCAGTTACGCCGCACCGGGGACGCCCGCGTCAGGGACGCCGGGTTCGGGCCAGCTCTAGCGCGCTTCCTGCGCCGGTTGCCGCGCACGCCAGCCCTGCGTGACCGTATCGCCGACCTCGACCCCAACCTCCAGGCGCCACCGTCGTTAGGTCTGGTCACCCGACTCTGAGGGCAACGCCGTCCCCCGTTCGTCGTTGAGATTGGTCAACGACCCAAGCCAGGGCCGGTCGTGGGGGAGTCGTACCCGGCGGCTTGCTCAGCCGCATGTCGCCGTTGCTGCGTGGCCAGCCGCGCGACGGCACCGTCCAACGGCAGCGCGGCTTGCCCCGGTGGTGGGAACGGATCGTCCTCGCGGTACCCGTGCAGATCGGTCAGAGCCGGTCCGTCGTACCCGAATTCGCTGGGATCGTTGCCGTCGGTCCATACCCGTGAGGCTGGGACGTCGGCCAGGACGACGGCCATGCCCTCGGAGTAGGCATGGTCGAAGGCGTACCCCCGGGACAAGGTGATCCAGTCACCACGGTTGATCTCGGTGTGCTCCCAGGGGACGGCGCGATAGACACGCACCGTGGTCTCAGGGTCGGCTACGGCCGCCTGTAGCTGGGACAGCGTCTCTGCGTCGCTAGTCCCATACAGGTCGGGGGCGTCCAGCAGGTCGGGCCCGAACGCCTCCAACGCCCTGCCCAGCACCATGCTGTAGCCGTCCTTGGCCGGCGCCCTGTGCCCCAACCAGTACTCCTGGTTCTGGAAGGGATGATCGCTCATGACGTGCCTTTCGACGGTGACCCGGCCCCCCATCCCGCCCGTGGATTCCGGTTGGACAACAGTGGCCTCATCGCTGAACCGAGATGGTCAGCGGTTCCTGCTCGCAACCAACGGCATGATCAGCTGCCATACGCCGCTGCTGGCTGGCCAGGCGTGACGCGGCCTCGTCCTGGACGTGGGCTTCAATGTCGACGGCTCGATCCTCACCGGCCGCTACACCCTCGGCGAATCCCTCGTCGTACTGCTCCTCCTGCGACATGACTTCTCCTTCCGGTGAAACAGAGTGGCGACATTCAGGGGCATGCGCCCCACAGGCCCAGGTGTTGGCGCGCCGCCCTGGCCGAGGTCGAGGCATACGTGCCGGCCCGGCCGGGTAGCGCCACGCCATCGGGCACCTTCTTGACTCGAGCGGCGCCCGCAGCGAGCAGCTGGTCGCTGACGTCGGCCCCGCCGATCTCGACGTAGCGCAACAGCCTCCCGTACACGTCCCGGTCGGCCTGCCCCAGGTCCGGGACCAAGATGATCGCGGCACCAACCGGGGTCAGCGCGCCCAGCGCGGCACGAGCCTGTTCGCTCCAGCATTGAGCCGATCGGCCGTCGTGAGCCAGTTCCGGAGCATCGATCCCCAGCAGCCGCACCCGGCCCAGATCGGTGCCGTCAGCTGCCCGCGCCCGCAAAGTGTCCCCGTCGCTCACCCAGGTCACCGTCGCCGCGACGGCTCCCGGGGAAGCATGGGCCCCGGTTGCAGAGCGGCGCTGTCCTTCGGCAGCCACCACACCAACGGCGAGGACTCCAACGGCCGACACAGCTATCAGCCACGACCCGGCTCTCACGACGTGCCGCCATCCACCAGCCTCAACACCAGGGAGGACCGGCACAGTCGCCCGACGCTCTCCAGGTCATCGACCAGTCCAGTCAGCGAGCCATGGGCCGCGAGGATGAAGCGTCGACACATCCCCACCGCAGGACCCGCTTCGGTCAGCAGGCTGGGCTGACTGGCCAAGGCGGCGGCCGTAGGAGTGATCGCATCAGTGGCCGCCGCCAGACTGACTGCGACGGCCACGCACGACCCGATGCACGCACTGATCGCGGCGGTCACCTCGCGGGGCAGCTCGTCGTCGCCGTACGCCAGCCTCAGCACCCAACGGTCCACCAACGCGGCCGCCGCTCGTGTGCCGACGCTGATCTGCTCGGCCTGGTCATAGTGCGCCAGCAGCCGCATCCGCACGTCGCCGGCCTGATCGATCACCACTGGACGCAACCTGGCATGGCCACCCGCCTCGGCGATCACGTGGGCCAGGAACTCGATCTCGCCTTCCCGAGCCGACATGCCGCCCTGGCAGGCCGCAGCTACCTGCATCACCAACTCCAACGTGCGGGCGGCCGCCGTGAGCAGCTCCCCACCAGCGATGCGGTGGCTCACCTGGGGGGCCGCGCTCACCGCGACGGGCCCGTCATCGCGACCGGCGCGCCGCTTGCATCGCGGTGCTGATCCATCCGCCTCCTGGCAGCTCGCGAAACGACATCGGCGTCCCCGGTCGCCCGATGCGCCGACGTCGACGCCGAGGTCAACACCGCGTCCAGATGGCGATCGGCCTCAGCGGCGCGCCCCAAATCCGCACTAGCTACAGCGACACCGTTGCCCATCCTCAACACCTCACCGACCTGCGCACGCTGGTCAAGGTTGAGGGTGCTGTTGCGCCGCGCCACCTCGGCGGCAGCCTCAACATGCCGAGTCGTCGCCGCAGCGATCGGGCCGGCCAGCTCCACGACCTTCGCCAAGGCCTCGACACGGGCCTGCAGGGCAGCCACGTCACACGCGTGATCGATCGCCAGCTCGCGCCGCTCGATCTGACCCACGCCGACCTGGGCTTCCTGTACCGCCGTCGAGGCCTCACGCAGACGGACTTGAATCTGGTGCCCGACGACGGCCGCATCCTCACAGCGCATGGCCACACGGGCCATTTCCTGGCCGGCGTTGGTCAACGCCAGCCCCGACAGCGGCCCCTCGCCGATCAACCCGGCCCGGCGACTCTCCAGCTCAGCCTCCACCAACGCCGACGAGGCCCTGGCCAAACCCGCGTGCATGTCATCGACGAGCCGAGAGGCCAACCTCAACTGCCCGTGAGCCTCACTCAGACGATCAAGAGCCACATCGGCGGGGGAGGAGGGCTCACTCATCACAGGCCGCCGTGTTCGCCGTCATGGCGGCCGCCTCGGCAGCGGCGCCGGCGTCCTCAGCCTGGTCTAGAACCCGGCCCAGGTCCTCCAGGCCGCGCATCGCCGCGACCAAGTGAGGGCGGGTCTCGCGGGAGTAGTCATCGTCCTGGGACATCGTCGTCCCTCCTGAATGCCTCGGGTGTGGTCGACAGCCCTTGCGCCGTCTCCACCCAAAGCCCACAAACCTCGGCCCAGTGGCCACCCAGGGAAAGTCGGACCCCCCGCGCCCAACGAACGTCGCCCACCCCTTTCGACCGGGGGAACCTATCCGCCGCGGACGAGCCCTGCGCGCAGCTGCGCCACCAGCGCGCGTGGATCGGCAGGCAAGTCATCTCCCAGACGGACCGGAGCACGGTCAGCACCCAGCTCGTCCAGCAGCTCCGGCCCGTCATCGTGCCTCGGTTCTGTGGTGGCCATGGGAACGTCGTCGACGTCGAGCGCCTCATCCAGCGTGGGTTGCAGCCAAGCTCGCCGCCGCAACACCGCATCCACCAGCCGCTGATAGGCCACGGTGTCGCGAGGCTCGCTCAGCCATGCGTCCGCCGCAGCAGCAACCGCGCGGTCATGCCAGCTCGGCTCGTGCACCGCGCTCATCAGCTTCCTTTCCGCCCGGGGGGCTCGAAGAGACCGCCCCACCTCTCCGATCCTTCTCCCGGTTCCCCGCCGCAGTAAAGAGTGGCGGCCTCCACCCCCCTATTCCGTATTCGTAGTTTCGTCATTCCGTAACGTCACGGCATATGATAAAGTGACGGTATGAGTGAGACCGCAACCCAGCGCATGTGTCGTTACCCCGGGTGCGACCGTCCCGCGGAGCCGGGGGAGCCCGGCGTCGGCAGGCCGCCGGAGTACTGCGACAACCCCGACCACACCCGTGCGGCAGCCTGGCGGGCCCGCCAGCGCGTGACCGCGGGAGCGTCCGCGGCCGAGGAGGCCCGCCCCATGGACGCCGCGCGGCAACGGGCCGGTCTCATCACCGCCCAGGTGACCGGGATGGCTGAGCATCTGATCAGCCAGATGCACGAACTCCTCGGCGAGCTGCGCACCCTCGCCGACCCCGGTGCCGCCGAAGCGCAGCTAGAAGCCGCCGCCAGCGAGGCTGCTGAGCAGGTCGCAGCAGCAAACGGCCGGGCGATCCGGTCCGAACAGGCGCTGCGCGCGGCCGTCGCAGACAAAGAAGAAGCCGACGCCGCAGCCCTCGAAGCGACCTCGAACGCCCAAGAACTCGAGGTGAGTCTGTCGCAGGCGCGACACGATTTGGATCAGTCACGCGAGACCACCTCCCAACTCCAGGCGAGGATCGAGGCCCTTACCGACGAGCTGACCCAGGAACGCACCGCGAGGCAGAACCTCGAAGCCGAGACTCGTCGTCTGAACGACGAACTCGAGCGCGCCGACGCCGCTACTGTTGCCGCGCGCCAAGAAGCTCACCTGGCCCAGGCAGCCCGCGCAGAGGCTGACCAGCGCGCGGAAGCCGCCGGCCAACAAGCCGGCGCCGAGACCGCACGAGCCGCCGCAGCCGAGCAGGCCACCGCCCAAGTCCGCGGCGAACTGCAAGACCTGCGCGCACAGTTCGACAAGTCCCGCGAACACCTCACTCAGCTCCGCGAGGGCCTCGCCGCGACCACCGCCGAACGTGACGCTGCCCGCCAGGAGATCGAACGCGAACGAGCACACGGCGACCAGCGAGTCACTGACCTCCAGCAAACCTACGAACGCCAGCTAGGCGACCTGCGCGCCCTCATTCCCACCGTGCAGCCCGCTACACAGCCCGCCCCGGCACGCAGAAGCAGGACGAAGGCATCGTCGGACAAGCCCGACCCTGCACCGCCGCTGGGCCGCTGATCAGCGGGCATCGGGAAGGAGAGCGGGAGATGGCAGACGCGAACGGGCGGCCCTATCGACACGTCCACGTGCATCGGCCATGGGCATGGAGTTGGTGGCCCAACCACGGACCTGATCAGACAGGACCCCGACGTCACCGACGCCCGCGGTCCCCGGTCCATCAGCACACTGGAGGACGCACGGCTGTGGTGGCAGAACACCGACAACGAACCGCGTCACGCCAACCGCGACCACCGCCGCCAGCTCGCCCACGCCTACGCCGAACTCACCGCCCCCGAACCGATTCCGGCCCACTGGTTCGACCACCTCCACGACTGGGATGCCGCCGCTGGGGCAGAACGCTATGGCTCGCTGGCCGTGGCGAGGTCAGTGAGGTGATGGTCGTGGCGCCGACGACAGCGACACCTACGAGCACGGTGGCGGCGGCACACAGGGCGATGTTGCGGATGCGTAGCCGCCACCTGGGCCGCCCGCCTGCAGCACGACTTGGGGGTCGATCCGCATCGGCCGTGGCTCGGCCTGCGCCACGGTGCCCCTTCGCTCACCGACCAGGAGAACGTCGCCCTTTCTGAGCGGCATGTCATGGTCGATGAGACTGGGCGTCTGATGGAGCGGGAAACACGAGCCACCAGAAACGAGCCGGGCCACAAGCGTATCGAAGGGCTCACCCCCCGCAAAGGTGCGTGTCGCCGTTGACGAACCAGGAGGGCCCAGCATGCTCACGGACATTCCCTCACGTGGTCCTATGCTCGGTGGCAACGAGGTGGTCGCGTCACACCTGGCCAGCAACAGGGAGGGCGACGGATGCAGTGGAGTTCGCTGTCGGGCGTTAACCACGACGACGTCGTGGCCACGACGTCGGTCCGGCCCGGCCCGGACGCTCTCACGGAGACGCTCGAACGGTTTCGCGCTGCGACGGCGGCCGCACCCACCAGGGTCACCTGCGCGGGGCCGCTGTTGCACACCGCAGGCGCCAGATGCGAGGTACCGGTCGTTTCGGTGGCTCCCGACCGTGGGCCGGTTCCGGACCAGGCCCAGGTGGAGATACGGGGCGTTTCCGGGGCCTCCCTGCTTGCCACGTACCCGATGGCGGGTGCGGTGTTGACGCGGTCCCGCGGCGCCGTTCGTGGTTTGCCGACCTCCCTGACCGCCGATGCGACGCCGGAGCCCGAGGTGAGCGGCAGCACTGACGACCCCGAGGTCTTCCGGCGGCAGGTCAGTCGGGTCTTCGAACGGTTCGAGGAGGTACTTGCGGCCTCGGGGCTGTGTCCTCGGCACATCACCCGGACCTGGTTCTTCATCGCCCGGATCCACGACAGGTACCCCATCTTCAACGAGGTCCGCGACGCCTACTTCGATGCGTGGGACCTGCGCGGCTTCCCCGCGAGCACGGGCATCGGTGCGGCGCTGCAGGCAGGGGTGGGCATCGTCGGTGCGCTGGACGCCCTCGACGGCGCCGAGGTCCGTGAGGTCAACACCGTGCATCAGCCCGCGCCCCGCTCATACGGCCCTCGGTTCGTCCGGGCAAACACCTTCGACCTGGACGGCCTGCGGGTGCTCAATATCTCTGGGATCTCAAGCATCGACGACCAGGGCCGATCCCTCGCGACCGGCGGCGATGACGAGCTAGACCACTGCCTGGGCTCGTTCGTCGACCTGCTGTCCGGTGCGGGCATGACGCCGCAGGATGTGCGCAGCCTCTATCTCTACGCCTCGGCGCCGGAGGTCGGGCGGCGCCTCGTGACGCGAGCCCGGGGGCTTGGTCTCCCCGAACCCACCCTCGTCAACTACAGCGATATCTGCCGTCCCGACCTTCGCGTCGAGATTGAGGGCCGCGCAGTGAGGCCCGTGCTTTGACCGTGCTCCTCGTCGACAACTTCGACTCCTTCACCTTCAACCTTGCGCACCTGGTGCGGCGGTGCGGCCACGATGTCGACGTCGTCCCTAACACGATGGAGGTCCGGCGCGACGCCGGCGAGGTCAGCCACGTCATCATCTCCCCGGGGCCGGGCAGCCCCCACCGCGCCCGTGATATCGGCCGCTGTCATGAGGTCCTCGACCGCTACCTCACGGCTGCGGTGGCGAGAAGCTGTGCGTAGGTCAGCGTCCGCTCGGCATCGGAGACGGCGACGGCGTGAGGCTTCCGTCGCGCCTGGTCGATGACGAGGCGGGTCACGACGCGCGGACCGCCGTCGCCCGACGCGCCGTGAGACTCGGTCACCAGCGCCCGGAGACGTCCGCCCAGTTCGGCGCGGTCCATGACGCAGTGGTCGCCAGGCGCGCCGGTCAGCGCGCTGAGTGACAGCAGCGAGAACCAGCCGCGATAGAGCGGGAGCAATTCGGTCCGCATGGTGTCGAGAAGGTCTTCGTCCCAGTCCTCTGCTCGTGCCAGCTGGGCCAGGCTGGCGTCCAGCCCGTCTACGAGGCGGTCAAGGCGGCCTACGGGCGATACGTCGACCTCAGCGGAGGAGAGGGGGTGCCCGGCGACGCGCTCGTGCGCGTCGACAACCTCGGCCCGCAGGACGTCATCGTCGGTCCAGGTCGGGTCCACGACCCAGGCCAGTGCGCCTGCCCAGGTCCGGGCCAGCTCTATGGCGACCGTCGAGGCGTTGCAGAAGCCCACCACGATAGCAGACTCCGGGTCGACGTCGTGCAGCGCTTCGGCGTAGGAGCGGGTGAGGTCGCCGATGTCCATGGCCGGCGCGGACGCGAGATCGCGGACCGGGTCCATTCGTACGACCGACCATCCGGCCGGGGCCGCCGCCGCGACGTCTCGCGCCAGTGAGGACTGTCCGTCGAAGCGCTGGAAGTCGATGACGACGAGGGTCGCGGGACCTCCCGGCACGACGACCTGCACGTTGGCGATCATTGTGGCCCCACGGTTCGTGAGGCGTCGACCCGTCCCGCGACGGTCCGGGTCATGCCCTCGAGGGTCGGGTCCTCGAGTAGGGCCGAGAGCTCAATCGACACCCCGAACCGTCGGCGGATCAGGGCGATGAACCTGACCAGGAGCATCGAGGAGCCTCCGACCGCGAAGAAGTCGTGCCCTCCGTCGGTGACGTCCTTGCCGAGGAGGGATCGCCATGCGTCGGCCACGGCGGCGGGCACGTCGGCCTGATCCCTGGTCCCGGCCTCTGCCGTGGCCACGGCATCCAACTCTGGACCGGGCTGGGCGGTCGGCGCCGGCGGTGGGCCGGGGGACGTCGCGCCGCGTGCATCTCGCGGCTCGACCCAGCAGCGGCGCCGTTGCAACGGCGCCGGAGGCAGCCCGAGCCGGCGGGCGCCCGGTGAGTCGGGCCAAGCCAGAAGGTCGACCTCGATTCCGAGCTCCCAGAGCCGTCCGATCGCCGTCGCGAAGAGCCTGTCCTCGGGCTGAAGGGCCGGGTCTTGGCGTCCCGGCATCGTCTGCACCACGTCGAGCACGTCCTCGCGGGCGGCGGCCACGAGACTGGAGGTGACGAGTCCCGGTCCGCTCTCGATGACGATCGCACCGGGAGTGCCGACGGCAGCGGCAGCGTCCCGGAACCGGACTGGCGAGCGCAGCTGGGCGAGCCAGTACCCTGCGTCCAGTATCGTCCCCGGAGGCAGTAGCGTGCCCGTGAGCCCGGAGGCGAGCGGGAGCACAAGCTCTTTGAACGAGATCCGGTCCAGGATGGTGGCGAAGTCCTCGAGGATGGGATCGAGCAGCCGGGTGTGGAAGGCCCGGGATCCGGGCAGGCGCCGGACCCTGGTGCCTGCAGCGTCGAACGACCGACCCGCTGTCTCGACCGCCGAGAGCGGGCCACCGAGCACTGTGGCCATGCGGCCGTTGACCGCGACGACGTCGAGGCCAGACGCGAGGACGGTCTCGTGCTGCTCTGGAAGCGGAACGGCAAGGAGGCCGCCCTCGCACGTGGTCTGGACGAGTGCGCCCCGCGCGCAGACGAGAGTCATGGCCTCCTCTAGCGGGAGGGCGCCGGCGATGTGCGCAGCGCTGATCTCTCCCAGGCTGTGTCCGAGCACGACGTCGGGCTCGACGTCGAAGGACTGCAGGAGCCGGGCTATCGCGACCTCGACCGCGAAGAGGAGCGGTTGTGTGATGTCTGTGCGGTCGACGTCGACGGGCTCGCCGAGCAGGGCGCGTCGGACCTCGTCCGGGCATTCGCGCGGAGCCGCGTCTGCGCATGAGCGCAGCAGGCGGTCGACGGTCGCGAACCGTCGACGCAGCTCCTGCGCCATCGCCTGACGTTGGGTGCCTTGGCCCGGGAAGGACAGGACGACCGGGCCACCCCGCCCGGAGTTGGGCGACAGGGCTCCCGCGCTCATGGCTCGGGTCAGGTCGTCGGTGTCATTTGCCACAAAGGCCTGACGCCACGCCCCGTCACTGCGGCCCGATCGTGTCGTCAGTCCCACGGAGCCCAGTGGCAACCGGGGCAACCGCTCGCGGAGGTCGCGCACCACGGCCCGGAAGTGTTGGGGCGCGTCTGCCGACACGGTGACCAGCTCCGAGCCGTCTGCGGGCGCGCCCGGACCCTCGGCGGCCGGTGTCCCTGACCGAACAACGACGTGGACGTTGGTTCCACCGATGCCGAACGAGCTGACCCCGGCGACCCGCACCGTATCCTTCCACGGCATCGTCATCGTGGGGACATAGAGCGGGCCTTGGCCGAGGACTGAGTGGGCGTTCGGGGATCGGTAGTGCAGCGCGAGCGGGATCACGCCGTCGCGGACCGCGAGGACTGCGGTGATCAGACCGGTGACGCCGGCTGCGGCATCGAGGTGCCCGACATTGGCCTTCACCGAGTGCACAGCGCACTGCCCCGGGTGGTCGGCGAACACCGCAGCCAGGGCCTCGAGCTCGAGCCAGTCGCCTAGCTCAGTGGCTGTGCCGTGGGCCTGGACGAAGCCGATCTCCGACGCGTCGAAACGGGCGCGTTCGAGTGCCCGGCGGATGACATCGACCTGGCCTTCGATGCTCGGGGCGGTGTAGCCGGATCGGCGCTGTCCATCGTTGTTCATCGCCGAGCCGGCGATGACCGCGTGGACCTGGTCGCCGCTGGAGTCGACGGCACGGCGCAGGACGACGATCCCGGCACCGCTGCCCGGGATGGTGCCGTTGGCATCCCGGTCGAAGGGCCGACACCGCCCGTCCGCCGACGTGACGTCGTGTGCTGTGTGTACGTAGCCGGCCTGCTGGGGAACCCCGACGCAGGCACCCCCTGCCAGCGCCATGTCGCATTCGCCGTCAAGGAGGCTGCGCACTGCCATGTGGACCGCGGACAGTGAGGTGGAGCAGGCGGTCTGTACAGCGACGGCCGGGCCGGTGAGACCGAGCTGGTAGGCGATGCGGGTCGCGGCATGGTCCTTCTCGCTTGCGATCGCGGTGGCCAGCGGGCCCGCGTCCTCTAGCAGGTCGTCGTGACCGACGAGGTTGACAGCGCGATAGCTGTTGTACCCGGTCCCGACGAATACACCGACGCGCCGCTCCACGCTCTTGCGGGTGTATCCGGCATGCTCCAAGGCCTCGACAGACAGCTCGAGGAGCAGCCGGTGTGCCGGGTCTGTGAGCTCGGCCTCCCGCTCGGGGAGGGAGAACTGCCCGAGTGGGAAATCTTCGATGCCGTCGAGGACACCCCGGACGGGGACGTAGCCCGGATCCGAAAGGACAGCGTCCGCCACTCCGTGCTCCTGGGAGGTCTGCAGGGGGATCCGGGAGAGCAGCTCTTCTCCGTCCTTGACCCGTGACCACAAGGTCTCGGGGTCCGCAGCACCCGGGAACCGTCCTGCCATCCCGATGACGGCGACGTCCGCGATCATCGGCGGTCCGATTCCGCCAGGGCTCGCGCCTGGGCGGCGACCGTGTGGTGCCGCATGAGGTCGGCGACCCCGAGGGTTGTCCCGTCCAGGCGGGTCCGCAGCGCGGATCGCAGCCTGGCAAGTTGCAGCGACGTGCCACCAAGATCGAAGAAGCCGTCGTGGTCGCCGACGTCCTGGCGTCCGAGGACCTCTTGCCAAGCGGCTCGCACGCTCTCGCGCAACGCCCGGGGACCGGACGGCGAGTCCGTGGCCCCGATCACTCGCGGCGACCAGTGAGGGACCGCCCCTGAGGATGGAGCAGCGTCGGTGGTGTCAGTGGTGGTCGGCGAGACGGAGCGCTCCAGGGCGCCGATGTCGACCTTCCCGTTGGTCGAGAGGGGAAGGGAGTCCACCACCGCGATTGTCGTCGGTACCCAGGCGGGTGGAAGGTGTCGTAGCAGAATGCGGCGGAGGTCGTCGGCGTCGAGCCCGGCACGGTCGGCCACGACGCCGGCCACGAGTCGGCGGGTCGCAGCGTCAGATGCCGCCGGTACGCCGACCACGGCGTCGCGCACGCCGTCGATGCGCCGTAGCCGCCGTTCGACGACGGCGAGGTCCACCCGCTGTCCCGCCAGCTTGACCTGGGAGTCGCGTCGACCTCGGAACCGTAGACGGCCGCTGGAGTCCCAGCGGACGAGGTCTCCGGTGCGGTACCAGCGGCTGCCGTCTGGGAGGGTGAGGAAGGCGCTGGCGGTGGCCTCGGAGTCCCCGGCGTAGCCCTGGGACAGGCGCATCCCGCCGACGAGCAGGGAACCTACGGCTCCCCAGGGGACGGGCCGGTCGTCTCCATCGACGATCAGCACGTCTGTCGCCGCTATCGGGCGGCCGATGGGTACTGTCTCGTCCGGGGGCGGGGGCGTGCTCATTGAGTGCAAGGACACGAAGACGGTGCACTCCGTGGGACCGTACCCGTTGCTGACTCGTAGCCCGGCACACGCCGTGAGCACCTGCCTTACGGCCTCTGGCGACACGATGTCGCCCCCGGTGAACACTTGGGACAGCGACGCGAACGCGCCCGGATCGTGCTCGGCGACGATCCGGAACAGGCCACTGGTCAGCCACAGCGTGGTGACCTGCCCGCGGGCGAGCTCGCGACGCAGGGATGCCGGGGTGACCGGCTGGTCGGGGAACACCACGATGCATGCGCCGCGCACGAGGGGCGCCCAGATCTCAAGGGTTGAGGCGTCGAACGCGAGGGGCGCGAGGCGCAGCATCCGGTCGTCGTCCGAGAGGACGAGCCGTTCGTCATCAACGAGCGCCGATATCGCCCGCACGGGTACGCGAACACCCTTGGCAACCCCGGTCGAGCCGGAAGTGAAGAGGACGGAGGCGACGGCACCGGGTGGCAGCGGGCGTGGGTCCGGCAGCGGCACCGGCACATGGCTATCGGGGTCGACGATGGTGACCCCGGCAGCGCCCTCATGCAGCGGGCCCACCCACCAGCGGACCCCGGCGCGGGCGAGCGCCTCGCCGGCAAGGCCTGCGGGCATGTCAGCGGGCAGAGCCGTGTACGCTGCGCCCAGTCGTGCCGTCGCCAGGATCCAGACGACCTCGTCGACCCCCCGTGGCCAGCCGATCCCGACGACGTCACCTTCGGTGACGCCCTGCGCGATCAGCGCCAGGGCTGCCTCCTCCGCGCGCCGCACGAGCTCGCGGTAGGTCACCGTCCGTCCACCATCGCGCACGGCGACGGCCTGTGGTGTCTGAACGGCGTGGGCGGCCACCCGCTGCCACAGGTCCGCGGGCTCCGAGGCCGGCGGTCGGGATCCCGACGACGGAAGCCGGCACGCGGCGGAGGCGATGGCTCCCACCGTCGAGCGCGGGTCGCGCACCATGGCCGAGAGGATCTCGATGAAATGCTCGGCGAGGCGTGCGGCGTCGGCGGGGTCTAGCGCGGCGAGGGCGTATTCCAGCGCGAGCTCCGCGCGCTCGCCGAGGTGCTGCAGATACAGGATGGCGTCGAATGCGGAGCCGCCGCCGTGCCCCTCGTGGACGGTCGCCCGTATCCCGCCCGCGACGATCTCGCGGTCGATGAGCTCCGCGTGCGCGGCGAAGCCGATCTGGACCAGTGTCGGGCGGTCCATCGACCGCGGGGGGGCCAGCGCGGCGACGACTTCTCCGAAGTCAATGTCCGAGAAGTCGAGCCCCTCGCGCAAAGAGCCCATTGAGCGGCGGACTAGGGTCACGGCGTCCTCGGCCGGATCGACGCGGCACACGAGGGGGGCCACCCGGGTGCACAGTCCTACGACGCCTGCAAGCTCCGGTGTCGGCCGCCCTGACACCGGAACACCCACCACGAGCTCCTCGACGCCTGCCATGCGCGATATTGCCACGGTCCATGCTGCCAGCAGGACGGCGCTCGTGGTCACGCCGGTGGCAGAGGCGAGCTCGACGGTGGCCGAGGTGGTATCGGGATCCAGCGTGATAGCCAGGCGCTGTCCTCGGCCGTCGAACGTGTCGGGGCGGGCGTGGTCGGTCGGCAGCTCCACGGTCCACGGGACGCCACCGAGCTGGGACCGCACAAGGTCGGCGAGGGCGCCGGGCACACGGGAGGTCGCCACGCATTGCGAGCGGCGGATGCGCTCTTCGACCCCCGGGGCCGGCCCGGAGCATACGTGGCCGTTCTCGGCCAGCCTCTCGACGAACTCACGCAGGAGCAGCCCGACGCTCCAGCCGTCGGCAAGGACGTGGTGGATGGCGAGGGAGACGACCAGCCGGGACTTCGAAACTCGCGACACCGTCCACACGACCGCGGGTTCGCGCTCCGGCAGCAGCTGTGCGCCGACCGTGGGCTCCAGGAGTCGCTCGACCGTGGACGCTGCGTCATCGGCCGTACCGAGGGGGAGGAAAACGATCCGGGGATGCACGTCGGGCAGAACACGCCGTCGGATCCGTCCGTCAACGGTCGGGAAATACGTCCGCAACGACTCGTGGCGCAGGGTGAGGTAGTGGACCGCACGCTCCACCGACGCGTCGGTGACCGGGCCGTGCACGTCGACGCTGAAGAGTAGGTGGTACGGCGCGCTGCCGAACACCTCAGCGGTGTGCAACATCTCCAGCTGAGCGTCGCTGGGCTCACGGTCGGTCAGCGCAGGAGTCCGGTCCTCGGGCGGTGCAGGCGGCGCCGGCGCCGCCCGAGCCAGGACGTCGGCCAGGGGCTGCTCGTCCAGCAGGGCGGCGACGTCGACGCGAAGACCGGTGGCACGCTCCACCGCCATAGCGCCCTGCAGCGCGAGCAGCGAGGTCCCGCCGAGACCGACGAAGGACAGGGTTCGTGATCGGGCGAAGAGTATGGCCTCCGGTTTGCCGAGGACCCTGGCCAGCTCGGGAAGGGCTCGCCTCGCCCGGTCGGGATCGCAGGCGACAGACGGCGGGGCATTGCGATACTGGGCTCGTGTCTCCGTCACGTAGCTTCCTCTCCCGTGCTCGATTGCGCGCCCTCTGGGCCGCGGTGAGGTCGGCGAGCCCCGCGGTTGTCGTGCTGACGGTGATCTGTGCTCTTGGAAGTATAGGTTTCGGGCTCTTTGCTCCCGCGGCCCCAGTGTTCTTCGTCCGCATCGCAGACATCCCGGCTCCGGCCGTAGGTGTGGGCTTCTCGGTCGCCGCGCTCGCCGGTCTGATCATCGGGCAGGTGGGCGGTCGGCTCGCGGATCGCCTGGGCGGCAAGCAGGTGATGTTGGCCTTCGCCGCCGCTCTGGCCGCGTTCCTGCTGGTGTTGCCGCGAGCGGAGACGACAGTGTCGTTCATGGTCGTACTTTGCCTCGTCCTCGCGGCAGAGCAGGGGTGGGATCTCAGCCGTGAGGCCGTGATCGCGAACATCGTCGCGGGGCCGGACCGGGTCCGCATCTCCGCTCTTATGCGGAGCATCTTCAACGCGGGCTTCACCTTGGGGGCGTTCCTCGGGGGTGTCCTCATCGCTGTCGGTTCCCGCACGGCACTTGAGTGGGTCTTCTACGGACACGCCATCACCGTGCTCATCGGCGCTGCGCTCGGCGCGCTGCTTCCGTCCCGGCGGCAGGCCGCGGCGGCACCCGCGGAGGAGGCGGACCGGACCTCTCGACTGCGCGTCGACTGGTCGTACTTGGCGGTCGCGCAGCTCGCGCATCTCAACAGGATCGCCGACACTGTTCTTCTCATCGGGATCCCCCTGTGGGTCACGGCCCACCCGGATTTGCCACGGAGCCTCGCTTCCTGGGCCGTCGGGATCAACACCATCCTCGTGGTCCTGTTCCAGGTCCGGCTCTCCAGACGGTCAACCAACGTGCCCACGGCCGTCCGCACCTGCCAGTTCGGATTCGTTGCAATCGCTGTGGCGTGTGTGGGGCTCGCCGTCACCGATGTCGGCACCTCGACAGTGCTGAGACTGGGCGTCCTCATCGCGGCCGTCGTCGCGATGACGATCGGTGAGATGTGGGTCGAGGCGGGGAAGTGGACATTACGGTTCGACCTGGCCCCGGACGGCGCACAGGGCGCTTACGGTGGCCTGTTCCGTCTGGGGACCGCACTGCCGATTGTTGCTGGTCCGGCGCTGGTCGTGTGGCTGTCCTCGTCTTTGGGTGGCCTTGGGTGGCTGCTGCTCCTCACTGTCGCGCTCCTTCCGGTGCTTGCTCTCCCAGCGACGACGGCGTGGGCGGTCCGCAGCCGTCCCGAAGAGGTGCCGACGCGGGCCCGGGCCGCGAGCGGCTGACCGGTTCGTCGGGGCGTTCAGCACCCTGGGGCGCGAACAGCGCACCCCAGGTGTCACGTTCGCCCAGCGCCGTAGCCAGCATCACGGCGGCCTGTTGCACCACCATGTCAATAGCGTGCGGATGGCATCAGTCCGACACGATGTCTCAGTCACCCGCTCGCATGTCGCGGGGCGTGCCGAGGTTCGGCGACCGAAAGGGGCGGGCGCCGGCCCGTTCGCGTCCTGGGCTTCGTCACTAAGACGTTAGTCGGTCGGCCCCGTCGGCAGGGCTCGTACATCCACACCTCGTCGCGGGCGTCCCGCCCTGCGAGGGCCAGGGTGTCGCTGCCGCCGAGGGCGCCCCCGATGTGGGGCGCCGAGGGGAGGAGGGGACCCTCGGTCAAGTCCGTAAACGACCGTGGTCCAGGGCAGCGGCGAGGCCAGTAAGGCGGGGCGGCCACGCTGACGATCGTAGCGAAGGTCTGGGTGGACTACTCGCAGCGGACGAAGCAGAGCTGCCGTTCGTAGCGGCGTCCATGGTGCGGACAACCGGGTGATCGGGTGGACGGTGCCCGGCGGGCTTCGTCGGGGGTCAGGGCTTTTCGGGGGTCAGTGCCCAGTCGATAGCCTCGCGCAGGATCGTGATCGAGTTGCTCGTGAGGACCGACTCGACGTGGAACTGGAAGCTCATGAACCGCGGCCCGCGCAGCGCGACGACGAGCTGGCCGTCCTCAAATAGCGAGGCGCAGACGCCGTCGGGTAGCGGGTCTTTGCCGAGCGCAGGGCAGAAGGTGTTGTAGAAGCCGACGGCCTCCTGGCGGCCGAAGAGGTCGACGGTCTCTTGCACGCCCTGGGTAGGAGGGTCCAGAGCCAGGATCGGCATGCCCAGCCGGTGCGACAGCGCCTGGTGGGCCAGGCAGACGGCGACGAAGGGTGTCGTGCCCTCGAGCAGCCGCTCTATGAACGAGTGCAGGCTCGCCATCTTCGGGTCCTGGATCTGCAGCGGGTCGCCGGGTCCGGGGCCGAGCAGGACGAGGTCCCAGCCCTCGGGCGACAGCCCGTCCTCGGACCAAGGGTGCCACTCGGGTTCGTGACCCAAGCTCCGCAAGGCGTGCACGAGCATGTAGGTGAACTGGTCCTCGTAGTCGACCACAAGGACGCGCAGCGGCGTCGACGCGGCCTCGGAAACAGTGTCGTGGTGCTGCTCGCGGGTCCAGAACCGTGACAGATACCGGTTGCGCAGCTCGAGGATGTCCATGACCTGCCGGTCGAGGTAGGTCGCCAGAACAGGTGGAGTGGCCTCGAGGCCGCGCAGGGCGTTCAACGGCCCCTGCATCTTCGAGACGACCTCGGCGACCTCCTTGGCGGGGTCGGAGTCGCGTACGATCGTCCCGCCGCTCTGTAGGAGCACCTGCCCGTCGAGTCCGATCTCCATGGTGCGGATGAGGATCGCCGAGTCCAGATCCTCGCCGCCGTCGGCGCGGGCGGTGCGTAGCACCACGGCTCCGGTGTAGTACCGGCGCGACCCGGGCTCGTACTTGTGGATGACCCGGGCCGCGTTCTCCAGCGGGCTGCCGATCATCGTCGCCGCGAACATCGAGTCACGGAACACGTCTATCGGGGCCATCGTGCTGTGCCCGATGAGGTCGTAGGCGGTGTGGACGACCGAGGCCATCTCCTGCAGGTACGGCCCGACAATGGCGCCGCCTGAGCTGCAGATGCGGGACATCACCTTCAGCTCCTCGTCGACGACTTGGAAGAGCTCGTTGATCTCCTTGGGGTCGGTGATGAACTCGATAAGGTCGGCCCGGCGAGTCAGGGCCGCCTTCGGCAGGGTCCCGCAGACCGGGCTCATCGTCACCTCGCCGTCAGTCACTGTGATGTGCCGCTCGGGCGAGGCCCCGACCAGGTACCGGTCGCCCGAGAAGAAGCAGAACGTCATGTAGGCGTTCGGCTCCGCCGCCACGAGGCGCGCGAACAGGTCGCGGACAGAGGCGTCACCCAGGTTCCTGGCCTGCACCTGACCGCAGCGGGAGATGAGGAAGTTCGCGCCCTCGCCGCGGCAGATCTCGTCCCGGACCACGGCCTCGACAGTCGCGGCGTACTCCTGATCGCTCATCGTCAGCTCAAGGTCGTCGACCTCCAGCAGGGCGGTGCCGGGCGGCAGCCGCAGGTCGTCAGGGTCGATCTCGGTGACCGAGTCGGGGACGATGGACAAGATCTCCTCGCCGCCGTCGTGTACGGGGAACCCGCGCTCACGGATCTGCGCGTACGGGACCATGCTCACGACGGGCAGGTTTCCAGGGGCGGGGGCCTCGGCAAGCTCGCGGGTGCGGTGCAGGGTGCCGGTGGCCAGCCAGGTCCGTCCGCCGCAGTGCATGAGGACGTACGGTGCCGTGTCTGGCTCGCTCATCGCGGGCTTCCTCCTTTGTCGGGGTGACCAGGGTAGCCGCTAGCTCGCCCACTGGGACGGGCGAGCCGTCCGTCAAACGGCAGCCGCCGTCTTCTCTTCGGCTGGTGTGCGCCTCGTGCGCGCTGTCGCTCAAGGTGGGTGGGCGTGTCGTTGGCGACGCGCGCTTATGCTGATATGTGCGGGTTGGTTACCGCAGATCCCGCGTGGGGTCCCGCACTGCAAGCGCGAGCCCCGTTGCGAGTAGGCCGCCACAGACGGTCCATCGACCAGACACCGTCCGTGGAAAGGAGCCGACATCCGCGAGGAGCACTCGGGCGCGGAAGGTCCCGTCGCTGGCTAGACGTACGTCGGCGTCCTCGAAGCCAAGCGGCGTACGGCGGATCGGGGACCACGCTTTGTAGAGCGACTCCTTCGCGCTGAAGACAATGCGGTCCCAAGGATGCCCCTGGTCCGATGGCAGGCGCGCCAGGGCGGTCCGCTCAGCCGCGGTGAGCACCACGTCGACGACCTCAGCCGGCAGTGGCTCCGCGGGTTCGGCGTCGATGCCCAGGGCACGCCACCTTGCTGCCGGGGCGACTGCCGCGCCAGCAAACCCGTCGCAGTGGGTGATGCTGCCAACGAGGCCCACGGGCCACTGGGGGTCCCGGTCCGTGCCGGGCAGCAGCGCACCGACGTCCGGGCCCAAATCTCGCATCGCGCCTCGTGCACAGGCTCGTCCGGCGGCAAACTCGCGCCGGCGCACTTCGACCGCGTCTGCGACGACGCCCTTCTCGGCACCGACAAGGGTGTCCGGGTCCCCGTGACCGCGCAGCTCTCGCACGACCGGCCCGGGGCCGAGCACCCTGCGGAGGATCGCCGACCTGACGACGACCGTCACGTGCAGTCCCACTAACCGTTTAGCTGCGTCCTACACCTGTAGCGCCTGCCTGATCGGTCCCCTGTGCCCATCCAAAAACGGTACCGCCAACCGAGCTCGCAGGTCGGTCTTGCACAGCCCCACGTCGCTTGCCTTCCAGTCCAGAGGGGACGGCTGCCCGCTGGCGGTCTAGAAACTGCGACTCCGCCGCTTAACCCAGCCTGGGCGTTCGGCCCAGCGGCCCCTGGGGCTGTGGAGGGAAGTGGTCGTCGTTGATCTTCGGCTTACCCGGGGTGGCCCGGGCGTGGCGGGCTACCTCGACAGGACCCCTGGAGTGCGGGTCGTCGCCGACGTGGACGGTGACCACAGTGTCCGCACCCACACTGTGGCACCCAGCAGCGTGTGTGGGACCGAGTACTGGCCGGACTCGCCCCACCCAACGCCCGCCCGCACCAGCTCACGCGTTGGCGAACCTGGCGCCTCCAACGACTCGACGACAACCGCTATTGACCCCCGCTGAGAGCGAAAGCGCCCAGTTCAGAAGGCGCTTCGCCGTGGCCTTCTTCCCTCAGGCCTCCGCCTCCAGTAGGTTGGCCGCAACTCAACTACGCTCGGGGGAGCACGCCATGACCAACCCATCGGTGACACTTGTCAACCCGAACAAGATCCACCCTCCCATCACTCCTTACGCGCTCGACATCTTGACCACCGGTCTTGAAAGAGCCGGGTTCGACGTCAGCGTTCTCGACCTAACTAACAATGGTGCGGAAGTCATGGCGCGAGGCGGTAGAACAGCACTTCCAAGACCATGACCCCTGCATCATAGGGATAACCATTCGGAATACCGATACTATATATCCTCAAGAACAGCGGGTCTTCCTTGGTGAGCACAAAGAGATCGTCGACGCAATCCGCGCCTTTTCGTCGGCGCCAATAATCGGCGGGGGAGTGGGCTTCTCAAGTATGCCCTTTGCGGCTGTCGACTATCTCGGCCTTGATTACGGCGTTAAAGGCCCTGGCGAAGTGATTCTGCCCCAAGTCGCCGCCGCCCTTGCCCGCGGTGACTCCCCCCGCACTCCGGCACTCCTAATAAATGAGGGCAATGGTACCGTCCGGCGGATCGACCCCGAAGCTGCCAGCCCAAACGCCCCTCTAAGCCTCGCAAGGGCTGGCTACCTAGAAACGCGAAAAAATCAGGTCCTCACAGATGTCCCCTACCATCGCGTCTCGGGCGACCAGACCAAGGTCGACAACCACAAGTATTATCATGCGGGCGGCCTGGGTAACATCCTAACAAAGAGCGGTTGTCCTTTCTCGTGCACGCATTGCGTCGAGCCGGATGCGAAGGGAAGCGCTTTCTCTCTGAGATCCATAGATTCCGTCGTATCAGAGATGGAATCACTGACGGACCAGGGGGTATATGACCTCCATACCACCGACAGCGAGTTCAACCTAGCTATCGGAAACAGCAAGCGCCTTCTGACCGAGATCATCAGACGCAGAGAGGTCGGCTCAACTCTGCAAAATCTACGCCTGTGGATTTACGCACAGCCAGAGCCCTTCGATGAAGAGTTCGCCGAACTGCTCTCGCGCGCGGGATGTGCGGGTGTAAATGTCGCCCCCGATCACGTGGTGGATAATCTCCTAGACGGATGGAAAATCACACCGAAAGGATCACGGTTCTATCGTTCTGAAGCAGTCGATAATGTCGTAGCGCTCTGCAAGAAGTACGACATGCTCAGCATGGTAGAGGCCCTCCTCGGCATGCCAGGTGAAACCCTCGATACGCTAAATGCATGCATTGACCACCTCATGAGCCTAGACGCCACGGTAGTCGGGTTCACTCTAGGGCTCCGAATATTCCCCTACTCGCCCCTCGGCATGTGGGCCGCCAGGCAGTCGAATGGATCGAGTCCTGTCAGGGGAGTGCAGTCCAATACTGCCATCGCCCCCATCATTATCCGCACGGCTGAACAGTGCGCTACGCCATTGGAGTACGAACGGCAGTTCATATTTAACCGCGCGGGCGATTTCCGTCCCCTCTACTACTTCTCCCCCGAACTTCCAGAACCTGAGGAGACAACGTCTGCGCCCAACGGGCGCTGGCTGCACACCCTGGAACACATGTGGCGGTACATCCCAGCTGCTGAGCACCACAGGGTCATGCTTCCAACCGCACCCGGCCTTACTGAACACGACAACAACTACGCAGACAACCCGTTCCTGACCGGATTGGTTCGTCTAGCCCGGATCGTTCACGAGACTCGGGTGTGATCGGCGCGTAGAAGCACGGAAGTGCCTGTCCAGCAAGGGAAACTTGGGTTTGCGACGACTCAAGATCTCCGAACCGGAAGGCACTCCGTAGGTGAAGCGTACTTCGTGGTCTACCGGCTTGTCCGTGACCTCCGATGGTGTCGGCGTGGTGGCCCATGCGGGCAGCGTCGCCACCCGCCTTCTGGCCGACCGGGTCGGCCTCACGTCCGAGTTGTCCAAGGTGATGGTCCGCCGCAACTTCGTCCCCGGTCACGACCGCGGCAGGGTGCTGACCGACGTCGCGGTGATGCTCGCCGACGGCGGGGAGGCGATCGCCGACATCGACGTGCTGCGCCACCAGTCCAGCGTGCTGGGCCGTGTCGCGTCGGCGCCGACGGTGTGGCGGGCACTGGACGAGGTCACACCTGGCCGGTTGAAGAGGATCCAGAACGCGCGGGCGCGGGTCCGCCGCCAGGTCTGGTCCCAGCTGCCTGACGGCGTCCCGGCGAGCAAGGTCGCCGGGACCGATCTTGACGATCTGATCGTGCTCGACACCGACGCGACCATCGTGATCAGCCACAGCGAGAAGGAGAACGCGGCGGCCACGTTTATCCGTTGACTAAACTACGGGGGCGTCGCTGCAGGTGGCGAGCGGTCACTGGTGCAGTTCGTCGCTAGGCTCCCGGGTCGTGGCCGGTGATGAGGACGTCGCACAGCGTGACTTGATGACGCTGGTGGTGGACGACGCGGGATCGGTTGTGGCGACCGAGGTGATCTGGGAGCCTTACCGGCTGCTGGGTGCCGACGGCGAGGTCGTGACGGCGGTGGCGGGGTACTTGCAGGAGTTGCAGGCCTCGGGTCGTTCGCCGGCGACGCAGCGCTCGTACGCGTTGGATCTGTTGCGCTGGTTCCGGTTCCTGTGGGCCGTTGGTGTGCCGTGGGCGCAAGCGACGCGGTGCGAGGCTCGCGACTTCTGCCGGTGGTTGGCGCTGGTCGACAAGCCTCGCCGGTCGGTGGCGGCGAATCGGCCGACGGGAGTGGTGAATCCGGTGACGGGCAAACGGTCGCCGGCAGGTAAGTACGCGCCCTCGACGTTGGCCCATAGCGAGACGGTGTTGCGGTCCTTCTACGCCTTCCATCTTGAGGCCGGTACCGGTCCGATCGTGAACCCGTTCCCGCTGGTCCGGGAGCGGGCCGGCGGTCGGGCGCACGCGCATCACAATCCCCTGGAGCCGTTCGGTCATGAGCGCGTAGGCCGCTACCGGCCTCGGCTGGCGCAGCGGGTGCCGCGACGGATCCCGGACGAGCGGTTCAACCAGATCTTCGCGCAGTTGCGATCGGATCGGGATCGGGCTCTGGTGGCGTTCTGGGTCTCGACCGGAGCTCGGGCGGCGGAGCTGCTCGGCGTCCGCGGCGGGGACGTCGATCCGGGACAGCAGCTGATCACCGTGGTGCGTAAGGGGTCGCGGGCCGTGCAGGCGTTGCCGGCGAGTGTGGATGCCTTCGTGTGGCTGCGGTTGTATCAGTGCTCGCTGGGTTCGTCGGTGCCGGTCGGGGCGGATGACCCGTTGTGGTGGACCAGTCGGGGTACGCCTCGTCCGTTGACGTACCACGCGGCCCGGGCGATGTTCATGCGCGCCAATGAGGCGCTGGGGGCGAACTGGTCCTTGCACGATCTGCGGCACACGGCGGCCTATCGGATGGCTCGCGATCCGCTGCTGCCGTTGTGCGACGTGCAATGGGTCCTGGGTCATGCGCACCTGTCCACGACCCAGGTGTATCTGACCCCTGCCCCCAGCGAGGTCATCGCCGAGGTGATGGCGCACCATCGCCGCCTGGTCGAGGAGGCGCAAGCCCGTCGACAACCAGGCCCGCCCGTTGCCCCGGGCGGTGGGCAGTACCGGCCCGAGTCCCTGGCGGCGTTGTTCGAGCGGACGGCACGATGACGCCCGCCGCAGGGACGACGTCGGCGCGTGTGACCGCCGTTCCAACTGCCCTTTGCGGGCCTGACATGCAGCAATTACATCGGCGCTATCCCCCTCGGGCGGTCCCGGCCGTGTGGCCGGGAACCTGCGTAGGCAAGGATCAGTTGTTGGCTCGACTGTGCGCCCCACCGTTCATCACCGAAGCGGCCGTGGTGGCGCGCCGTCGGGGGCTGATCTCAGTGATCGAGTGGCTGGCCGGCCAACCAGGCCAAACCTGGCAGGAGCGGTGGATCGCCAGCGGCGCCGAAGCGCAGGGAAACGCCGAGTGGTGGCGGCCTCGGATCGACCAGTTGCAGGCCGGCAGCCGACGGTACGGTTCGTCGACGTCGGTGACCAGCAACCTGCGGGTGGCCCTCCTCCTACTGGTCTGCGCCGATGCGATCCGTCCCAGTCTGGGCTGGCTCCTAACGCCACGTTCCCCGCAGTCCCTGGCCGACGACATGGCCCGCACCCGCGACCCGGAGGGGTTCGCCGAACTGGCCGCACGCTGTCATCCGTCCTCGACGGGTCGGGCGATCAAGGGTGCGGAGCTACGGCGAGCCGCGGTCATCCTGGCCGCCAAGGGCGGCAGCATCGGCGACATCGTGGTCGGCGACTGCCTGGAACTGAAGGCCCAGCTCGACCACAACTCCCGACGCAAGAACAACGGCCTGGGCTTGTACGGCGTCCTGGTACAGATGGGTGTCTTCGGACCCGAGGCCCCTTCCACGCTGCGGGCGTTCGCCACCTCCGGGCAGCTGAGCCCCGCGCAGATGCTGGACCGGTATGGCATCGTCTGCGACGAGGTCAGGGCGCTCTTGAACGAGTACCTGCTCGAACGCGCGCCCACGCTGGACCACACCACGCTGCGGAGCCTGGCCTTCACCCTAGGCAGGCTGTTCTGGCGAGACCTGGAATTGCATCACCCCGGCATCAACTCTCTTCACCTGGACCCCGAAGTGGCCGCAGCGTGGAAGCAGCGAGTCCTGGTCAGCATCAAACAGACCACCATGGCCGACGGAACCATCGCGCAGACCCCACGCGTCCGTTCCGATGGCCACGCCCAACTGGGCCAGGTCCGAGCCTTCTACCTGGACATCGCCGAGTGGGCCATGGAAGAACCAGCCCGATGGGGGCCGTGGGCGGCGCCGTCACCGGTCAGACGCGAAGAGGTGTCCCGCTTCAAAGAGCAGCGCCGACGCAAGTCGCGCATGGACGCCCGCACCCGAGAACGCCTCCCGGCGTTGCCGGCACTGATCGCCCGCGTCCACGCCCAGGCCAAAGCAGCGGCGCGCCGGCTCGAGGCCGCCCGGGCGACTGCCCCCGGCGGCGCATTCACCGACCAGGACGAGATGCTCTACCGCGCCCCGGACCGAGGTGTACCCACGGCCCGGATTTGGGCCGAGGACCCCCTCACCGGCGTACGACGCGATCTGTCCGGCGAGGAGGACCGTGCGTTCTGGACCTGGGCGGCTATCGAGACACTGCGCCACACCGGGATTCGCATCGAAGAACTGACCGAGCTCAGTCACCACAGTCTGGTCCAGTACACCCCACCGGACAGCAGCGACGTGATCCCGCTGCTGCAGATCGCACCATCCAAGACCGACGTTGAGCGGCTGCTCGTCGTCAGCCCCGAACTCGCCGACGTGCTCGCCGCCGTCATCCACCGCATCCGCCGACCGGGCGGGGCGGTGCCTGCCGTAACCTCCTACGACTCACACGAACGGGTCTGGAATCCACCCATGCCGCTGCTATTTCAGCGGCGGTTCGGGCTCAACGACCGGGCCATCCCGGCAGGCACCCTGCGAGACTGGATCTGCCAGGCAGCCTCCGAATCCACCACGGCGACCGCCTCCGCCAACAACGGCTCCCCGCTGCGGTTCACTCCCCACGACTTCCGTCGGATGTTCATCACCGATGCCGTCCTCCACGGCATGCCCCCGCACATCGCGCAACTCGTCGCCGGACACCGCGACATCAACACGACCATGGGCTACAAAGCGGTCTACCCGCAGGAGGCCATCAACGGACATCGAGCCTTCATCGCCCGACGACGCGCACTACGTCCCAGCGAGGAATACCGCACCCCGACCGACGCCGAGTGGCAAGAGTTCCTGGGTCATTTCGAACATCGAAAGGTCGCCCTGGGCACCTGTGGACGCTCCTACGCCACCGCCTGCATCCACGAACACGCCTGCCTGCGGTGCCCTGTCCTGCGACCCGACCCCGGCCAGCGGCAACGTCTCCTCGACGTCCGCGACAACCTGATCGCCCGCATCGACGAAGCCCGCCGCGAAGGATGGCTCGGCGAGGTCGAAGGGCTACAGATCAGCCTCGTCGCCGCCCGGACCAAGATCGCCCAACTCAACCAGATCGCTCCTGAAGGACCCCATGATCACGGCGCCGCCGTGCCGACCTGCCCCCGCTGAACACGAAGTTCAGAGAACAAGCGGACCTTCGGGTTCCACCCACTCGGGGTGTGGTGCGACAACACGAGTGAGTTCCTCGCCGCCAAGCTCCGCGCTGGCAATGCCGGCTCGAACACCGCCGCCGACCACATCGAGGTCCTCACCGACGCGATCGCGCAGATCCCCGGCACGCACCGCAAGAAGCTGCTCATCCGCTCCGACGGCGCGGGCGCATCGCACAAGCTGCTGGACTGGCTTACCGAGCAGAACCGGGTCCGTGGCCGCAGCGTGGAGTACAGCGTGGGTTTCGCGGTCACCGAGAAGATCCGCGACGCCATCGACCTGGTCCCGAAGAAGGTCTGGACCCCGGCACTCGACGCCGACGGTGGGATCCGCGAAGGAGGTGACGTCGCCGAGCTCACCGGGCTCTTGGACCTGAGCAGCTGGCCGACCGGAATGCGCGTCATCGTGCGCCGCGAACGGCCCCATCCCGGCGCCCAACTGTCGCTGTTCGAGGAACGTGACGGCTGGCGCTACCAAGCCTTCGTCACCAACACCACGACCGGACAACTGGCTTTCCTCGAGGCCCGGCATCGGGCGCACGCTCGGGTCGAGGACCGGATCCGGCACGCCAAGGACTCGGGGCTGGGGCGGTTCCCGTCGCGGGAGTTCGAGATCAACCGGGTGTGGCTGATGCTGGTGCAGATCGCTGCCGACCTGACCGCATGGACCCGGCTCCTCGCACTGACCGGAGACGCGAAGTCGCTGGCGGCGTGTGAGCCGAAAGCGCTGCGCTACCGCTTCCTTCACGTCCCAGCCCGGCTGACTCACAGCGCCCGCCGACGACGCTTGCGGATACCCGAGTCGTGGCCATGGGCGGCCGCGATCGTCGCAGTCTTCGCCAACATCGCCGCGATCCCACAACCCGCCTGACCCCCCCCGTCCGCCCACGACATCACGACCCGGAGAACCGCAGCCCGGCAGCGCCAGCCGGCCCAATGTCGTACCCGCGCACCGTCATCGACTCACCCCACGCAGCGATGCCGTCGTCGGCACCGTCATGAAAGACCGGGGCTAGGGTACAAAGGAGCCTTTTGGTCGCGATGGCGCGATCGCGAGGCAATACTCAGTCGAGCGCTATCAGATGGCCTCTTGTCCCCCGGATTCGAAGAGGGGCAACAACTGATAGCCGGGGCTGTAAGAGATTAGGCGATCGATGCAGCAGCTACCTGCCTTTCTACTGCTGTGCCTGATGATGACCCTCACCCCTGGCCTTGATACGGCTGTGGTTATCCGCAACTCGTTGGCCAACGGTCCTCTTTCCGGGGTGTTTACCGCTCTGGGCAGCGCCTCAGGCTTGTTCGTCCATGCTGTCGTAGTCGCTTTCGGACTCTCAGCCCTCCTTTTGAGTTCACAGCTCGCATTCGAGTTCGTGAAATACCTTGGCGCCGCACTCTTGATTCTGTTTGGCATAACAAGTCTGCGAGCGGCGCTTACTCGACGTGCAGCGACGGAGGACATCGACGTCAAACCTAAGAAGACCGCCACACAGCGGAACGCATTCTTGCAAGGCGTGCTGACAAATCTCACCAACCCAAAAGCAACACTGTTCTTTCTCGCCGCATTGCCGCAATTCGTTGACGCCACCATTGAATCGCGCGGTAAGATACTTCTTACCGCGCTCATGCTTGCCGTAATTGCGGCGACGTTTAGTCTGGTGGGGTTGTCATGCTTTGGTATCGTGGCTGGACGTGCTCGCCATCTACTATCCTCGGCGCGGGCGCAACGTATTCAGCATGGCACTCTAGGCATATTGTTAATCGCATTAGGCCTAAGAGTGGCTTTTGACAAGGCGTAGATCAGTGCATATTCACATTTGATGCAAGAGGGGACGGCAATGCCGAGCGAGTTGATGGCGGCGGAGTATCTGCGAAGCGCGGGGATACCCTACTCCGTACATGAACATGTCGCACTGTCTCGCCCTGAGGAATACGCTTTAGCCGGATTCAACTATGCAACCTCAGCCAAGACCCTTGCGTTCTCTGTTCCCTCAGGTGCACTGTTGGTGGCGATACCCGGCCCGGCTCGCTTAAACTATGGGTTGCTGGCGCGTGCAGTTGACATACCCCGTGCGAGAATTCGACCTGCCGATGGGCCCCTGCTCGCGAAACTGGGCATGAAACCCGGAGGGGTCTGTCCGTTCATAGAGCCGGGGCTTTCACGTACGGTCTTGGACAGCTCTCTTTTCGAATTTCCCCGCATCTTCTGTGGTAGTGGAGACCCATGCTTCACTATCGAACTCAGTCCCACGGTCCTAGGCCAGGCCTGCCCTGATGCTACCGTTGCCAGCGTCATAGACGAGGTCTAAGAATCAAGCACTTCGCCTTATATTGACGTGAAGACGCGGATATCGGATCGGCGGCACGGATTCGGTCCTAGTTTGGGTCAGCTCACTCCAGAGGTTGGCCTGGCGTTACGCGCTGACCGTCCAGGGTCATCCGAGTCGGAAGAACTTGGTTGAGGCGGTTTGTGTGCCAAAGAGTCGCTTGATCATTGGGGTTCTCAACGCTGAATAGGGCTTTGGGGCAGACCAACGCGAGCTGCCTGACGATGGCTGTTGCGAGACCCTTCCTTTGGTAGCCCGGCTCAAGGTTCGATACTGGAGATGACCACCTCGTCGTACGCCTGGCCGTCAACGTCTAGATAACCTCCCTGGCGCAGCTTGAACCAGGTCTGAGCGACCCCAGGACCGGTGACGCTGAGGCGAGTGTCCTGCCTGCTCATGGTGTAGCTGTCACCGTTAACGCTGAAGGTCGTCGTCATGACCCTGCAGCTTGTCACCCTGGAGCAAGAGGAGTCCATACATTGTCCACCTGACATAATCAATATTATCGGCGTTTGACGCCAGGAACAAACCTCAGACGCGTAAGACCTGCGGTTGACGCAAAGGTAGCAGGTGGGTCACGCTGGTGCGGTGATCGAGTGGCGGCTTCAGGTGTGCATGGCCAACGCCGGCGTCCGGTTCGCGACGGACCTGCACCGACGCCTGGTGGACGTGCTCGGCGAGGCGGCACCGTCAGAGGCTCACGTCTCGCGACTGGTCCGCACCCCACCGGAACGGCTCAACCTGACCACGCTGGACGCGCTGTGCGACGTCCTGGCGTGCGGGCCCGGCGACCTGCTGCGGCGAGTCGATCCGGCAGAGGTGGCCTCATGAGCAGTTCCATGGTTCCCGCCGGCTACGCCGAGCTGCTGTCCGACCTGACGGCGCAAGTTCGGGCTGCGCGCACCCGCGCCACCCGGATCGTCAACACCGAGATGCTGACCCTGTACTGGTCCATCGGCCAGACGATCCTGGATCGTCAAGCCGCCGAAGGCTGGGGCACCAGGGTGATCGACCGGCTCGCCGACGACCTGCGAGCCGAGTTCCCCGACATGCGCGGGCTCTCACGCTCGAACCTGCACTACATGCGCAAGGCTGCTGCGGCCTGGTCAGGCTCAATTGTCCAACAGCCTGTTGGACAATTGCCGTGGGGACACATCACGGTCCTGCTCGACAAGGTCACCGACCCCGCCGAGCGGGACTGGTACGCCGCCGCCGCGGTGGAGCATGGCTGGACCCGCAAGGTGCTGCTCAACCAGATCATCGGCCAACTGCACCGACGACTCGGCGCGGCCCCCTCGAACTTCGCCACCCAGCTGGCCCCACCGGACTCCGAGCTCGCCCAGGAACTCACCAGAGATCCCTACGTCTTTGACTTCCTCACCCTGACCGCCCGCACCAGAGAGCGTGACGTCGAACGGGCCCTCATGGACCGTCTACAGGAAACGCTGCTGGAGTTCGGCCGAGGGTTCGCCTTCGTCGGCCGGCAGGTCCACTTCGACGTCGACGGCTCGGACTACTACGCCGATCTCGTGCTCTTCAACGTCGACCAGCTCCGATACGTCGTGGTCGAGCTGAAGATCGGCCAGTTCGAACCCGAACACCTGGGCCAGCTGAGCTTCTACGTCGCCGTCGTCGACGACCGACTCCGCCGCGACGCCCACGCCCCCACCGTCGGGATCTTGCTGTGCGCCAGCCGCAACGACACCGTCGTCCGCTACGCCCTGGCCAACACCAACGCCCCCATGGCCGTCGCCGGCTATACCTCAAGCCCCGTCGACCCGGCCCAACTCCACCTGCCCCAGCGCGCGGAGATTGAGGCCTTGTTGGCAACCCCCCTCGACGGCGGCATCACCCTCGCTGATCAACTGCCCTAAAGCTCAGGAGGTAACTGCGTGACACACCCCGACGATCGCATGGCGAGGTTCTGGACAACGACCCCCGACGGAACGCTGCACGCGGCGCTGCTGTTCGCCGGCACCACCGAGACCTACTGCGGCCTGCCAGCGCAGCACTGGCCCCTCGCGTCCATCCCGGACGATGCCCCTCGGTGCCCGCAATGCCTTCTGATCACCTGGGAAGCAGGCCGCCACAGTAAGACGATCGGGTGATCCCCGAGCTCGGCTACCGACAGGGCCGGAGCATGGCCGCAGGGACCCACCGCTGGACCGTCTGTTCATCGTCGACGACGTACACGACCAATCCCTGCCAGCCCAGGTCTTCGGTCTGGGCCCAAGACAGCACCAAGCCTTCCCGCTCCCCCTGCTCAGTGCGCACCCAACAGTGTCGTGTCCTCTGGCGCTTCGGCGTTCGCGCAGGTTGGACTGAGCGGTCCTTGAGTGGGACCCCACGTGATGGAAACCCGCCCTGCATCCGGTCAGCGTAACGAACTCATGTTCGATTGCCGATCGGCGCGCACTGGCTAGCTAGTCGGCGTTCTGGTCTCTTGAGACATGGCGGCACGCTGGGCACGTGGCGTAGGCGACAGTTCTGGCGGCGTACTTGGTCGCCGCGCCGGCCAAAGAGTAGCCGCCCCAAGGGCGTGTCTCCAGGCGGGTCGCGATGACCAGGTGGTCACTCCCGCCGCAGCGACATGATGTGTCGATGTTGACCCTGTCGGGGTCGGTCAAGATCTGATCGCATGTCGGGTAGTCAGCTCGGTCCACAGCGGCTCCTATCGGCGTCCTGGCGTGTACCCAGGGGTGGGCGCGTCCGGCGCTCATACTCGTCGACGAGCCGGCCGGTTCGGCAGCTTCCCCTCGACCGGCTGCAGGGGATGGCCGGCTCGTTGCTGTGAGGCGTCGATGGCGGCGGTGACGGCCTCGTGGATGAAGCCGGAGCGGCTCAGGACTCGCCCTGCCAGGCGGTCGGCGACGATGGCCTCCTCGAGGGCGGCGCGGGTCTCGGCCGCGAGGGGATGGTGGCGGTTGAAGCCGCGGCCGCCGTCGCGTCCTTCGGGGGCTGGGATCTCCAGCTCGGCCCGTCCTTGGGGGCCGCGGTCGACGTGGTCCTCGATCGCTCGGTGCAACCAGCCTAGGAAGGCATCCGGGCAGCCGGGGTCGGTGTCCAGGTCGTACACGTAGGCGGCCCGGGCCATCTGCCAGGTGTGCGGTGCCCAGTAGGCACCGGTTGCCACCGTTTCACCAGCCACGTCTGTCTCTACTCCTGCTCGACCTAACACCCACCCGGCTGCATTGACGGCCGGGCGCGCCACGCTCGTCGGTGCGACGGCAGGCCTGGAAGATCGCGACTGACGCCGGCCAGGCTGCGCGCTGAGCTCCGGGGCGCCTGTTTGTCCCCAACCATAAGTCGGGGCCGGGGTTGTCCCCAGGACGCGGGTGGACGTCGGGGCGGTGCTAGTCATAACGGCGAGAATAACTCATGTCAGTTCGTTCTATTCGACTACGTGAGGAGTTGTGCACCATGAGCGTCGCCGCTGCCATCTCGACCGACCCGAGCCCGTACATCGTGGGCCAGGTCTACGACATCGACCCAGCCGTCTTGACGATCGGGGCCAACGTGCGTCTGGACACCCACCCGAACGCGCGAGAGTTCGCCGCCTCGATCAAGGCGCGGGGGGTGTTGGAGGCCATCACGGCATGGGTGGACGAGGACGGGGCTTTGACGGTGGAGCGCGGCCAGCGCCGAGCGGTGGCGGCGGCCGCCGTCGGCACCCCGACCGGCACGGTGCCCGTGCGGGTCATCGCACGGCCGGGCGAGGCCGACCGGATCACCGACCAGCTCACTGAGAACATCCACCGGGCCGCCATGCATGACAGCGAGACCGTGGACGCGATCGGTCAGCTGGCCCTGTTGGGGGTCTCCGCCGCGCAGATCGCCAAGCGGACCGCGATCAAGCGCACCACGGTGAACGCCGCGATCACCGTCACCGCACGGCCGGAAACCCGAAATCGGATGGATGAGCTGGGCCTGACACTGGAGCAGGCCGCGATCTTCGCCGAGTTCGAAGACGACGCCGACGCCGTGGCCGAGCTGACCGGCGTGGCCACCCGCCGGTGGGGCTCACTGGAGCACACCGCACAGCAGTTGCGTGATGCCCGCGCCGAAGCAGCACAGCGCGAGCAGGTCGCCGCCACGCTGCGAGCCGAGGGGTTACCCGTGTTGTCACCCGAGCAGACCCCGGCCAGCTTGCGCGGCCTGCGCCTGGCGGACCTACGCGACGAGCAAGACGCCCCGATCCCCGAAGAACAGTGGCCCTCAACCCCCGGCGCGGCCGTCGTCCTCGAGGCCGAATGGGTCTACCCCGACGACCAGGCAGACGAGGACGAGCAAGACGCCCACCTGACCTACGTGCCCGTGTGGATCTGCACCGACCCGGCCACGGCCGGGCTGCACCACCCGCACGCCCACGCACCCGCCGCACCGAGTTCGCTCAGCTCCGAGCAGGACGAGCGCGAGGCAGAAGCAGCCCGGGAGGAGCGACGCCGCGTCATCGCCGGGAACAAGGCATGGCGGTCCGCGCAGACCGTCCGACGTGAATGGCTCGCCACCTTCCTTGCCCGCAAGAGCGCCCCCACCGGTGCCGAGGCTCTGATCTGTGAGGCCGTCGTGACCTGTCAGCCCACCCTGCGACGGGCCATGGACGGATACCACGAGCTGATGCGCGCCACCTTGCTGCCCGGGCGAGACGAGTCCGGCGGCTACCACGCATCTGTGGCCGAGTGCGAGCAGTTGGCCGCCTCCCCCACCACGGCCAAGGCCGCGACCATGCGCACCCTGGCCGCCGTGCTGATCGCGTGGGAGTCCGCCAGCGGCGTGCACACCTGGCGAGGCCCCAGCACCTGGGACCGGCGCATCATGTCCGCCCTGATCGGGTGGGGCTACCGCGCCAGCGACATCGAGGCCTCGATCCTGCCCGCCGACTCCCCCGACCCCGAGCACGACGATTCGCAAGAACCCACCCCGGTGGCGGAGCCTGTGCACACCAACCATTAGTCGAATAGAACGAATAGAATAGTCCTCAGAGTCACCCCACGAATCCCGGAAGGAACCGACCATGGCCCACGAAATCGAGACCCACGGCCGTCAAGCCGCCGCCGTCTTCGCACGCACCGACCCTTGGCACCGCCTGGGCACCACCGTCTCCGGTCAGGCGTTCAGCGCCGAGGACGCGATGCGGCTGGGACACCTGGGCGGCTGGGACGTCCGCAAGGTCCCGCTGACTGCCTCGGAGATCACCGAGCACGGCGTCAGCACGATGGATGTGCCTGGGTTCGCCACCGTGCGCACCAACCCGTTCACGCACCGCCCCGAAGCCCTCGGGGTCGTCGGGTCCGGCTACCACCCGCTGCAGAACGAGGAACACGCCGAGTTCTTGAACTTGCTGGCCGATGAGTCCGGCGCGATCTTCGACACCGCTGGCAGCTTGCGCGGCGGCCGTCAGGTGTTCGTCACCATGAAGCTGCCCGATTCGCTGACCATCGGCGGAACCGACCGGATCGATGTCAACATCGCCGCGCTGAACAGCCACGACGGATCGAGCGCGTTCCGGCTGCTGATCACCCCGGTCCGAGTCGTGTGCGCCAACACCCAAGCCGCCGCCCTGCGCCGCAACGTGGCCAGTTGGAGCATCCGCCACACCCGGAACGCCAAGTCGGCCGTCGCGGCGGCCCGCAGCGCGCTCGGGCTGACGTTCGCCTACGTCGAGGAGTTCCAGACCGAGGCCGAACGACTCATCAACCAGGAGATGACCGACGCGGCGTTCTTCGAGCTGGTCCGCGCCGCCTTCCCGGTCACCCCCGACGACGCCCCGCCTCGCGCCCGCACCGCCTCACGGGAACGCTGGGCCAGCCTGTCCGCCCTGTTCCACGACGCCGACACCCAAGCGGCCATCCGGGGCACCGCGTGGGCCGGATACCAGGCCATCACCGAGTACGTCGACCACTACGCCCCCGTGCGCACCAAGACCGACGCCGCCGAGGCCCGCGCCATCCGGCTTCTGACCAGCGACGAACCGGACCGCATCAAGCGAGCAGCCTGGACCGCGCTCACCGCCTGAACCCCTCACACCTGCGTGTGGGTGCGTGACGACGACACCGCACCCACACGCAGCCACCACCGCCCTGCCCGCACGTCGGAGGGACCGCCATGGTCGCCATCTATGAAGGCTCTATCCAGCAGCTACGCGGTTACGTCGTCGTGCAGTTCGCGACGTGCCGGTGTACCTCCTGGCTACAGGCGCGGGTCTCGGCGTCGTATCGGCGTGAATTCTGGCGTCAGTGGGCGGTCCCGGGGTTGGGTTTGTCGCGCGTCAGACTTTGTGGCAGGACCATTGATTGAGTCCTGAGCGGAGAGTTTGACCATGGGTAGACCACCAGTGATCCCGGTGGAGAAGAAGACGAGGATCGTGCTGAGTATCCTCGCCGGCGAGATGACGATCGCCGAGGCGGCGCGGCGAGAGAAGGTCAGCGAGCAGTCGATCGGCCGGTGGAAGGCGGACTTCCTCGAAGCGGGGAAGACCGGGCTCGCGGCGGGCAAGTCCGGACCGTCGACGCGGGAGCAGCAGCTCGAGGCGGAGGTCGCGGACCTGACCCAGGCGCTCGGTGAAGCCGCGGTTGAGATCCGGGTGTGGAAGAAGTCGGCGGAGGGCCGGTTGGGCCCTTCGAAGACCTCGAGGTGATCCGCGTCGAGGCGGGCATGTCGACTTCGAGGTTCGTGGAGCTGATCGACATGCCCGAACGGACCTGGCGGCGCTGGCAGTCCAAGGCGCGCCAGGAGCAGCCGCCGAAGGGGCCGTGGCCGCAGCCGGCGCGGGACGCCGCCCGCCCTCTGGTGACCAAGCACGCGTTGGCGAAGCCGGCGTGGGGTCACCGGAAGATCTGGGCGCTGACCCGCCACGACGGTCACAAGGTGTCGCAGGCGACCGTGCTGCGGCTGCTGCGCGATGACGGGCTGATCCTGCCGTCGGAGTATCAGAAGCAGCGCCGAGAACTGGCGAAGGATCGCAAGGCCGCGTTCGCGAAGAACCCGACGGGCCCGAACCAGGTCTGGCAGTTGGACTTCAGCGAGTTCGAGACCACGCAGGGCGGGACGTGGCGGATCGCGGGGTGCCGGGACTGGTACTCGAAGGTCGAGCATCGGTTTCACGTCTCGCCGACCGCGAACCAGTACGACGCGATCGCGGCGATCGAGCTCGCCCTCGCGGACTACGAGGCGATGTTCGGACATCCGCTCGTCGACGAGTGTCAGGTCGACGAGCAGACGGGTGAGCTGCTGCCGGTGGTGACGATCGTCACCGATAACGGCGGTCCGTTCCGGTCGATGAACTTCGAGCTGTTCATCATGCGCCATCCCGAGCTGCGGCACGTCCGCACGAGGGTGAAGTCGCCCGGGCAGAACGGGTCACGCGAACGCGGGTTCGGGACGCTGAAGTACGAGCGGCTGTTCCTCGACGAGATCCCCGACGCGTTGACGTTGATCGAGCGCGCCGAGGACTACCGGGTCGAGTACAACACCGAGCGGCCGCACGAAGCGATCGCCTGGAATCGGCCGATGGAGGTGCACCTGGGCTTGGCCGACCCCACCATCCCCACCTTTGAAAGAGAAGAAATCCTGCCAACTACTTGACGCGGGACAGGTTGTCGGCGTGAATTCTGGCGTCACTTGGGGGCTGCTGGTGGGGTCTGGGTGGCGAGGGTGTGGGCCAGCCGGTAGGAGTCGGTGCCGGTCTCGATGATGTTGCCGCCGAAGGTGAGGCGGTCGACGATCGCAGCGCAGAGGCGGGGGTCGGTGAAGGTTTGGCCCCAGGAGCTGAACGCGGCGTTCGACGCGACCGCCACGCTGGCCCGCTCCTCCCTGTCGGTCAGAACTTGGAAGAGCAGTTCGGCTCCTCGACGGTCTAGGGCGAGGTAGCCCAGTTCGTCGCAGATGAGCAGGTCGACACGGCCGTAGCGGGCGATGGTCTTCGACAGGGTCTTTTCGTCGGCGGCTTCGACGAGTTCGTTGACCAGTTTCGCGGTGAGGGTGTACTTGACCCGGAAGCCGGCCATTGCGGCCTCGGTGCCCAGGGCGATGAGCAGGTGGGACTTGCCGGTCCCGGAGTCGCCGATGAGGCACAGGGGTTGACCTTTGCGGATCCAGTCGCAGCCGGCGAGGGTGTTGATGACGGCGGGATCGAGGTTGGGGTTGGCGTGGTAGTCGAAGGTTCGCAGCGATTTCTCGCGGGGGAACCCGGCGGCCTTGATTCGCCGTTCGGATCGTCGCCGGGCCCGGTCGTCGCACTCGGCCAGCAGCAGTTCGGCCAGGAACGCCCGGTAGGACTGCTGCTGCCGGGCGGCGGTATCGGCGAAGTCCTCGAAGTGCGCCCGCACGGTCGGCAGCCGCAGCATCCGACATGATTGGTCGATCGCGGTGGTCGCCGCCTGCTCGGTCATCCCACGACGGGCAGGGCTGGAGGGGGCGGTCATCCGGGTCCTCCTTCGGGGGTTCGACGCTGCAGAAGCTGGTCGTAGAGATCGACACGCGGCAACGGTCGGGTATCTCCGGGGAGCCTGGCGAGTCGGTGTCTGGTCAGGGACGACACCGGCTCCGCGGCCGCACCGGGCACCTGCACCGAGTCCGGTTCGGCAGCCACCGCGACGGGGGTGGCGTCGGCGATCTTGCGGGCTTCCAATGCGACAGCGTCCGCGGTCAGAGCCCCAGCCGACAGGGCGGCCGCGATCCCGGCGACCACGTCGAGGTGGCGCATGTGTCGGTGTAGCAGCAGCACTTCGATCAGTGCGCGGGTCCCTTCGGCGTCGCCGTGGGCCTTGCACGCTGCGGCCCACCAGGCCTCATGCGTGGCGGTGAAGGTTCCTGCGGCCCTGGCCTGCTCCAGGGCGGTGGACCCGGGCAACGCTCCCGGTTTGCGGGTCAACGCCTCCAGATAGTGATCCAGGACCAGCCGGGACTGTCCCCTGCCGAGCAGTCGTTCGTGCTCGGTCACCAGGACCCGCCCCTCGTAGACCGCCAATGTCGAGGCGTGCAGCAGAACCCGCACCTGCCGCCCGATCAAGCGCGCCGGCACCGAGTACCGGTTCGAGCGGACCGTGACCTGGGCGAACCGGTCCACCCGCGGGGTCAACCACAGCCCCGTTTCGAAGGGCTCCACCGGCACCGGTTTGAGCAGCGTGCGTTCTTGAGCGAACGCTTCGCCGACGGTGTGGATCCTGGCGCCGATCCGGCGTTTGTCGTCGGTGTCGTCGTAGCCCTCGATCAGCGCGTTGAGTTCGGCGATCGAGTCGACCCGGGGCACCGGGACCAGGTGGTTGCGGCGGAACCAGCCGACATCGCCCTCCACGCCGCCCTTCTCGTGGGCGCCTTCCTGGCCGGGCTGGCAGTACCAGGGGTCGATGTCCCAGTGCGAGCAGAACGCGATCCACCGGTCGGTCTCGACCCGCTGTCGGGAGAAACCGATGACCTGGGCGACGGCGGCTTTGAGGTTGTCGTACTTGATGCGCCCCGCCGGGACACCGCCCAGGACGTGGAAGGCGTGGACGTGCCCTTCGAAGAACGCCTCCTGTCCACCGGTCAGGAATGCCCGATGAACTGCCTTGCCGGAGTAACTCATCCGGAACGAGAACACGTGGACCGTGACCAGCTCCCCGGCCAGGTAGATCGCGGCATCGCCGAAGTCGACCTCGGCTTCCCGGCCGGGATGGTGCGTCTGCGCAATGAACACGCCCGGCTCGCCACGACCGTGCTCGGCGCGGATCTGCTGGCGGCGCTCTTTGACGTAGCGGCGCACGACGTCGTAGGACACCCCGGTCATGCCGTGTTCATCCAGCAACCGCGCGAAGATCCGCCGTGCAGTATGTCGCTGCTTGCGCGGAGCGTCCAAGTCCTCGACCAGGATCGCGTCGATGACCTCCTTGAACACGTCCAGCTTCGAGAGCCGTGGCGAGTACCTCGCCCGCGCCGCCGGCCACGCCGCCTGTGTCGCGGCGTTGACCGTAGCCCACCCCACCCGGTATCTGCGTTGCAGCTCACGAACGCCGACACCGGCGCGGGCGTCCCGGCGGATATCGGCGTACAGCTGCGTCTTGCTCCGCTCGGTCATCACGCCCACCCCAACGCCTACCGCGGCGACGGCTGATAGCCGTGGATGCCGATGATCTGCCGGGTCAACGCCACCACCTGCGGATCCGCAACCCGATACAGGCGCCGACGCCCCTCATGTCGGGACGCGACCACCCCGGCCAGCCGCAGCTTCGTCAAATGCTGACTCACCGCCGGACCAGCCAACCCCAACGCCTGCGTCAGGCTGGTGACGTCGGCCTCCTCATCGCCGATGAACCACACGATCTGCAACCGCGCCGGTGAGGCCAACAACGCCAACGTCTCACTGGCCTGAGCTACCACCTCAGCCGACGGCCCATCCCCGCGACACCGCACCGTGAGGCCCATGCGCGCCAGCCTGACAGCTGCGCACCTGCGCATACAAGAGTCTTCCCGGACCTCGACGATCCGAACGTGGCCGCTGCCGGCGTCAAGACCCCACGGCCGCTTCGCGGGCGACGCTGCGCGTCGCGTCTTGACCCCGACACCGGCCACGTCAAGCCCGGCCCATACCGGGAAGCAAACCCCAACGCCGGACGCCCGCAGGCCCCCACGCGCCACTGACGCCAGAATTCACGCCGACGGCCTCAACCCAAGACGCGGTGACGTCAGAATTCACGCCGAAACGGCGTCGTAATCCACGCCGATACGCA